>JAESFT010000396.1_pt1 | contig 29272 bp, 20 predicted proteins | sample 9269451 | NCBI WGS metagenome assembly JAESFT01 (sample SAMN14502557, study PRJNA617106) | algae metagenome | isolation source: Scytonema hyalinum WJT4-NPBG1 and co-occurring heterotrophs from well... | place: USA: Mojave Desert, Joshua Tree National Park, California | collected 2006-05-25
TATTGCCAAACACGGTCATCCACAGAAAAGTGAAGAACGCCGGTACCAGCAGCACCCCGGCGACGAATTCCCGGATTGTGCGACCGCGCGAAATACGTGCGATGAACATGCCGACGAAGGGAGACCATGAGATCCACCAGCCCCAGTAGAACAGTGTCCACCGGCCAAGCCAGGCATTCGGCTCATACGCATACATCCGGAAGGTCCGCTGCACGACCGCCCCCAAATAGGTACCGATATTCTGGACAAATGCCTGGAGCAGGAAAACGGTCGATCCTGCCACCAGCACGAAGGCGAGCAGTGCTACCGCGAGGATGATGTTCAGCTCCGACAAGCGCTTCACGCCCTTGTCGAGACCGATTCCCGCCGACAGGGTCGCCATGTCTGTGATCACTGCGATGAGGAGGATTTGAACTGGCGTACTGACCGGCAGCCCGAGCAGGAAGCTGAAACCGGCATTGACCTGTAACACACCGAAGCCCAGCGAGGTTGCCACGCCAAACATCGTCCCCAATACTGCGAAGATGTCGATGGCATGGCCGAATGGTCCATAGATCCGGTTTCCGATCAGCGGAAACAGGGCCGAGCGGAGCGTAAGTGGCAAACCGCGCCGGAAAGCGAAATAGGCCAGCGCCAGTCCCACGACAATGTAAATTGCCCAAGCGTGAAGGCCCCAGTGAAAGAAGGTGAGAACCATTGCCTGGCGCGCGGATTCGATCGTGCGGCCCTCGCCCACCGGAGGAACAGCATAGTGCTGAATCGGCTCGGCGACGCCGAAGAACAGCAGTCCGATTCCCATGCCAGCGCTGAACAGCATGGCGAACCAGGATAGGTAGCTGTATTCGGGCTCGCTTTCATCCGGGCCGAGCTTCACATCGCCATAGCGGCTCAGCATGAGAAAAATAACGAAGATCAGGAAAGCGGCGACAGCTGCAACATAGAACCAGCCGAAATCGTGCACGATCCGAGCCTGGAGCGCATCGAAAAATTGTCCGACCCGCGCCGGGAACAGTGCGCCAAACAGCGCAAATGCAATAATCAGCGTGGCCGAAACAAAGAACACAGGAGGGTTAACCTGCATCCTCTTGTGGACGCCGTGAGCGGCGGCGTCCTTCAGGACGGGATCAGTCATCAGTTTAGTTCCATTTCAAGACGAACATCGCTTGATAGCAAGGCAATACCTTGCTCGTTTGCAAGGTACTTCCAGTAGCGGCCGCCATTGGCATAGGAAACCGTATAGCGTCGATACGCCACTTCCTCTACCTCGGTACTGACGGCAAATGGCAGGACGGGTAACTATGCAATCACCTACTATCGCGATTGCAGGAAAAGATGTACGAAACACAGCCGCGAAGGCGCTGTCTGCAGCTTTTGTGTCGGGTATAACGACTTGGGCATGTACATGCTGATAGAAGCTACGGCCTTCTTGCACTCTGGAGTTGCCTTCAATACAGAGGTATTGGACAGTGAGTTCGACACCTGAGTTTTTGAGGGGCCCTGCAGCTTCGCGCAAACGATTCGCAGGCGCGTCACGTAGGGTAGACCAGGTGTAGTGTTCCGCTTTGCGCAGCACATTCAACCATGTTGCAAGTTATCAGCTTTTTGCGGGGCCAGTGTCTGGAGGAAAAACTGTGGCGATGGAGGGAATCATACAGACCACTTGCTTTGCAAATCATTGCCCCAAACAAATTCGAACATGAGCTTTTGAACTTGGCGCGGCCAGACGCCAAAGCTACACCACAACCTGGGCCTGTTTAATGCATCGGGCTGCGGCACCATCCCAGTCGATCCGGACGATTGGCCTGCTTAGCATTACAAACTTCGCCATAGGCTGAAAAACGACTTAATGGTGCTGGCGAATTGAATAACAAAAGCCGTTATCGCGACCACGAGAACGGCTTTTGTTTGTGCAATCTTTCGACTATGGGGAATTTGTGGGTAAAAATCTTAGATACCCTTGAAACCCAAATGAACGCTTGTGTTTTGGCGGAAAGGGAGGGATTCGAACCCTCGATACGCATAAACGTATACTGGATTTCGAGTCCAGCGCATTCGACCACTCTGCCACCTTTCCTGCACGGTCGTTTGCGGCGTCAGGGGAGCCGCAAAGCACGAGATTATAGCAGACTCTTCAAGAGCGGCAAGCCGGAAGTTGCCCGAATAAAATCCATGCTGCCGACTTCAGTCAAATGCAATGTTGCATTACATCATCATCCAGTCATAAAAGTTTCATAGACTGTCGCCGTTTGGACCGTGTAACCACTGCTTGCACCACAGGGCATACCGATGCGATGCATCGCAGTAAAGGGTCCGGCATACGCACATACGACACAACAATGAATACATCCGACTTGGCTAATATCTTTACCGTCAACAAACCGACTGCGCGAATCTATCAACTGACAGCCAACCAGACAACTACCAATCAATTGATACAGGCGACCGACAGGGATGCGATGTTATTGCTACGTTTGCAGGAGATCATCGAGCGGCGTCAACTCAGCGCCCTTTTCCAGCCCATTATCAATATGCAGACCGGTACCGTCGTTGGTTATGAAGGTTTGATACGCGGGCCGTCGGATAGCCCGCTGCACTCACCGATGAACCTGTTCAAGGTAGCCCGTGCCAACGGATTGAGCGCCGAGGTGGAACACTTGTGCCGGCACGTGGTGCTTGAACGATTTGCGGCACAGGAACTTCCTGGGAAGTTATTCCTCAATGTGAGCCCGGAATCCTTGCTGGCATCCGGTATCCATGACGGCAAAACACTTGGCTATATCCATGGTGCCGGCATCCATCCCGATCGGGTGATCATTGAACTCACCGAAACGCAGCCGACCTATGACTATGATTTGCTGCGTGAAGCAGTCATGCACTATCGCAGCATGGGCTTCCAGATTGCGATCGACGATCTCGGCGAAGGCTTTTCCAGCCTGCGATTATGGTCGGAACTGCGCCCCGAGTATGTCAAGATCGATATGCACTTCGTGCAGGGCATCAATCTGGATCCGGTAAAGCTGCAATTCGTCCGGTCCATCCAGGAGATTGCAGCCGAATCGGGCACGACCGTGATCGCGGAAGGGATCGAGACACAAACCGAATTGCTGCTGATCCGCGACCTCGGCGTCGGTTGCGGGCAGGGTTACCACATCGGCCGCCCGCAAGCAGATCCGGCCAAGACGCTGCCGCTTGATCTGGCGAAAACGCTGAGTCTCAACGGCATTGCCGTCTATCCGCAAAAGAATGCGTTCGGACGGAATCTGGTCACCGCTCTGAAGCTGTTACGCATCGTGCCGGTCGTATCGCCGGACATGCACAACAACCATGTCTATGAATTGTTCAGCAGCGATCCCGAGTTGCAGATCATTCCCGTCGTCGCGGACGGCACGCCGCTGGGCCTGATCAGCCGTCCAAATTTCATCGATCGTTTTGCACGTCCCTACTTGCGCGAGTTATACGGAAGGAAATCATGTACCGCCTTCATGGACGGCGATCCGCTGATCGCCGACAAGGATAGCAGCCTGCAGGAACTGAGCCAGAAGATTGTAGCCGCGGACCGTCATCATCTGATGTATGGATTCGTGATCACAGACCGTGGAAGATATCTCGGCATGGGCACCGGACATGACTTAATGCGTGAAATCACCGAAATGCAGATTACCGCAGCCCGCTATGCCAACCCGCTGACACTACTGCCCGGTAATGTGCCAATCGATGAGCACATCGACCGTCTGCTCGGCAGTGCCGTGCATTTCACTGCCTGCTACGTCGACCTCGATCACTTCAAACCCTTCAACGATGTCTACGGCTATCGCAAGGGGGATGATGTTATCCAGGCCGTCGGCAGGATACTGAGCGAGCACTGTGATCCGAACAGGGATTTCGTCGGCCATATCGGCGGGGACGATTTCATCCTGTTATTCCAGAGCGAGGATTGGGAGGATCGGTGCAGAGCATTCCTTGACCGATTCGCCGTCGAAATGCCACTTTTCTATACGGAAGCCGACCGCAATCGAGGCGGCTATATGAGCGAGGACCGCCGGGGTGAGCGCGTGTTTCATCCGCTGATCTCCGTATCTGCCGGGGTGGTAAAAGTTCAACCGGGGCAATATGGATCACATCACCAGATCGCCGCCGCAGCGGCGGATGCGAAGAAGCAGGCCAAGAAAATCGCCGGCAACAGTCTGTTCATCGAGCGACGAACTGCCGGCGTGTTTACCTGCGACAGCGATTAACTATGTGGGCCCAGGCGCGCAAGGCCGCCCATGTAGGGCCGCAGCGCCTCCGGGATTTCGACACTGCCGTCAGCCTGCTGAAAGTTTTCGAGGATCGCAACCAGCGTACGGCCCACGGCGAGGCCGGACCCGTTCAGCGTATGCAGAAGTTCGGGTTTGCCCTGGGAATTGCGGAAGCGTGCCTGCATGCGACGGGCCTGGAACGCCTCGCAGTTCGATATGGACGAGATTTCGCGATAGGTGTTTTGCGCCGGCAGCCAAACCTCGAGATCGTAGGTTTTTGCCGCACCAAAACCCATATCGCCAGTACACAAGGCCATGACACGGTACGGCAAACCAAGTTTCTGCAAAATCCCTTCCGCATGGCCGACCATTTCCTCGAGCGCGTCATAGGAATTTTCGGGATAGACGATCTGGACCATTTCCACCTTGTCGAATTGGTGTTGGCGGATCATGCCGCGCGTATCCCGCCCGTAGCTGCCCGCTTCCGAGCGGAAGCACGGCGTATGGGCGGTCAACTTGATCGGGAGTGCGTCCGGTGAAACGATTTCGTCGCGCACGGTATTCGTCAGGGTAACCTCCGACGTGGGAATCAGGTACAAGGCCTCGCCTTCGCCTTCCTGCCCGCCCTTTTTCACGGCAAACAGGTCCGCCTCGAACTTCGGCAGCTGCCCGGTGCCACGCAGGGAATCAGCATTCACCATGTACGGCGTATAGCACTCCACATAGCCGTTCTCGGTGGTATGCGTATCGAGCATGAACTGCGCGAGCGCGCGGTGCAGGCGAGCGATGGCTCCTTTCATGACGGCGAAGCGGGAACCGGTCAATTTTGCAGCGACGTCGAAATCCATGCCGAGCGATGCGCCGACATCGACATGGTCTTTCACTTCAAAATCGAAGGTGCGCGGCACGCCCACCTTGCGGACTTCGACATTTGCGCTTTCATCGTGTCCGACGGGTACCGACTCGTGTGGCACGTTTGGAATCGCGAGCATGAACTCGCTCAGTTTTGCCTGCACCACTTCGAGCCTGTCCGCCGACGCCTTCAGTTCATCGCCCAAGCCGGCGACTTCGGCCATCACCGCGGAAGTGTCCTCGCCTTTGCCTTTCAGCATGCCGATCTGTTTTGACAGGGTATTGCGCTTGCCCTGCAGTTCTTCAGTCTTGGTCTGGATCTGCTTGCGCTCTGTTTCCAGCGCATTGAACGTGGCGATATCGAGCTGGAATTTGCGAGCGGCCAGGCGGGTGGCGACGCCATCGATGTCTTTACGGAGTAGTTGGATGTCGATCATAGGAAGTGCCGGTCAGGATTGCGAAAGCGCCATTGTACCAAGCAGGGACAATGTTCCCTGCTACGTTGCCGCCCCGTATCGTTGATCATTGCCAAAGAAATCGAAGCGGAAGTGCGTCGTACGAGCCTATTTCTTGCCGTCCTTCTTTGCGTCCCGGTCCAGGGAACGCAAGTATTCCAGCTTTTCGCCTATCTTTAGTTCCAGCCCGCGGTCCACCGGACGGTACCATCCCGGCTCCCGCATACCCTCGGGCAGATAGGTCTCGCCCGCAGCATAGGCCTGCGGTTCGTCATGGGCATAGCGGTACAGCTTGCCATAGCCGAGTTCCTTCATCAGCTTCGTCGGTGCGTTCCGCAGATGTTCCGGCACCGGCCGTGACTTGTCCTTCGCGACGAAGGCCCGCGCGGCGTTATAAGCGTTATAGACGGCATTGGACTTCGCCGCACAGGAGAGATAGATCACCGCCTCCGCAAGCGCGAGTTCACCTTCGGGAGAACCAAGCCGTTCGTAGGTTTCAGCCGCATCCAGGGACAGCCGCAATGCCCGCGGGTCGGCCAGGCCGATGTCTTCCGCGGCCATGCGGATGATCCGGCGCGCCAGGTATCGCGGGTCGGCGCCGCCGTCCATCATGCGCACCAGCCAGTACAGCGCGGCGTCCGGATTGGAGCCGCGGACCGATTTATGCAAGGCCGATATCTGGTCGTAAAACGCGTCGCCGCCCTTGTCGAAACGGCGCAGATTCTCGGCCAGCGCGGTCGCCAGGAGGGCCTCATCGACTTCCTGCTGCTCATTGGCCGCTGCGGCGCGCGCGACGATCTCCAGGTTGTTCAGCAGCTTGCGGCCGTCTCCGTCGGCACTCGCGATCAGGATCGCTTTCGCCTCGGGCGTGAAATCCAGTCCTTCCAGCTCCTGGATGCAGGCGCGGTCGACCAGGGCGTCAAGGTCGTCCTCCGATAGGGATTTGAGCACATACACCGCCGCGCGGGACAGCAGCGCACCGTTGACTTCGAACGAAGGATTCTCCGTCGTTGCGCCGATGAAGGTGAACAAGCCGCTCTCGACATGCGGCAGAAACGCATCCTGCTGGCTCTTGTTGAAGCGGTGGACTTCATCGACGAACAGGATGGTGCGGCGCGCGGAATTGGCCTGGACGACCTGGGCACGCTCCACCGCTTCGCGGATGTCTTTCACGCCGGACAGCACCGCCGACAATGCGATGAATTCCGCCGAAAAGCTGTCGGCCATCAGTCGCGCCAACGTGGTCTTGCCGACGCCGGGCGGCCCCCAGAGGATCATCGAATGGGGTTCGCCGGATTCAAACGCCACCCGCAAAGGCTTGCCCGGACCGAGCAGGTGGTGCTGGCCGATTACGTCGTCAAGCGACTGCGGACGAAGCCTTTCGGCGAGCGGAATGTTTGCCATCATGATGCGCGGGTGCTGCCCGCAAAAGCCAGCTTACTGCTGGAACACATCCGCCCCTTTGGGCGTCTCGAAACGGAATTGGTCTGACGCAATCTGCGGATTCTTCTCGAAATTCTTGAACGACAGCAGCGAGACCTGGCCGAAGGAATCCTTCAACTCCATCGCCATCGGCACGCCGTCTTTCAGACCAATGGCGATCTGGTCAAACGTCGTATCCTTGGCTTTCGGTATTGCCTGCAGCCATTCGAGTCCGTCCCGGCTTCCCGCTTCCTTGAGCGTGAAGTTCTTTTCAAGATCGTTGCTGCCGAACAGAATCGCCGCCGGTGATGAGCCGAGCGCATTGCCGAGCTTCCGGATAGTCACCTGGTTCAGGTCCTTGTCGTAAATGTACAGCTTGTCGCCGTCGGCCTGCAGTACCTGCTCATACGGTTTTACGTAAGTCCAGATGAATTTGCCAGGACGGGCGAATACGAAAGTGCCGGTTGCGGGCGTCGATACGCGGGACGCGCCCTTGCCTGCATCGTCGGTTTTGACCTGGCGCTGCGTGAATTCCCCCCTGGCCGCCTTGGTCGAGGAGACGAAGGACTTGAATTGGTCCAATGCCGCTGCGTGCGCGAACACAGGGAATGCGGTCGCGCAGGCCAGCAGCACCTTCAGTGACGTACGATGGAGGTGAGAGAAGGGACGACGGGATTGATCCAAAGCGTTTCCTTATTCGGTATTGCCGGCAGGCACCAGGATTTCACGGTTGCCGTTGGACTGCATGTTGGAAACAAGGCCGCTCTGCTCCATTTGTTCAAGCAGACGAGCCGCGCGATTGTAACCGATGCGCAAATGACGCTGCACCAGGGAAATGGAGGCGCGACGGTTTTTGAGCACGACCGCGACGGCCTGATCGTACATCGGATCGGCTTCATCGCCGGACCCGCCTGCTTCACCGCCTGCCGCAAGTTCGCCGCCTTCCTCGGAAGTTCCCCCTTCTAAGATTCCCTCAATGTAATTCGGTTCCCCCTGGGCCTTGAGGTGACTCACCACCCGGTGCACTTCGTCGTCCGATACGAATGCGCCGTGGACACGAACCGGCAAGCCTGTACCCGGCGGCATATACAGCATGTCGCCCATGCCGAGCAGAGCCTCCGCGCCCATCTGGTCAAGAATGGTGCGCGAGTCGATCTTGCTGCTGACCTGGAAGGCGATGCGGGTCGGAATATTCGCCTTGATCAGGCCGGTAATGACATCCACGGACGGACGCTGCGTCGCAAGGATTAGATGGAGACCGGCGGCACGCGCTTTCTGGGCGATACGGGCGATCAGTTCTTCCACTTTTTTTCCGACCACCATCATGAGGTCTGCAAGCTCATCGATGATGATGACGATGGTCGGCAGCTTTTCCAGTGGCTCGGGTGCATCCGGCGTCAGGCTGAATGGATTCGGAATCTTTTCTTCGTTCTTTTCGGCCTCGGCGATCTTGGCGTTGTATCCGGCAAGGTTGCGGACGCCGAGCTTCGACATCAGCTTGTAGCGCCGCTCCATTTCGGCCACCGCCCAGTTCAGCGCGTGTCCCGCCTGCCGCATGTCGGTCACGACCGGTGCCAGCAGGTGGGGGATGCCTTCGTATACCGACATTTCCAGCATCTTTGGATCGATGAGGATCATGCGCACGAAATTCGGGTCCGATTTGTACAGCAGCGACAGGATGGTCGCGTTGATGCCGACCGATTTACCCGAACCGGTTGTACCCGCCACAAGCAAGTGCGGCATCTTGGCCAGGTCGGCCACGACCGGATTGCCGGCAATGTCCTTGCCGAGCGCCACGGTAAGACTGGATGAACTGTCGTTGTAGACCTTGGACCCGAGGATCTCGGTGAGGCGCACGATCTGGCGTTTCGGATTCGGCAGTTCAAGGCCCATGTAGTTCTTGCCGGGGATGGTTTCCACCACACGGATCGATGTCAGCGATAGCGAACGTGCCAGGTCGCGGGCAAGATTGACGATCTGGCTGCCCTTGACGCCGGTGGCCGGTTCGATCTCGTAGCGGGTGATGACTGGGCCGGGATATGCCGCAACGACTTTTGCGTCGACGCCGAAATCGGACAGCTTCTTCTCGATCAGGCGGCTGGTAAATTCCAGTGTTTCGACGCTGACCGTTTCCTGCGCCGGCGGCGGTTCGTCGAGCAGCGACAGCGGCGGCAGGTTGGTATCCGGCAGATCGGCGAACAGGGAAACCTGTTTTTCCTTTTCGACCCGTTCGGACTTCGGCACGGCGACCACCTGCGGCTCGATGCGGATCGGCGGCGCCTCGACAATCTTCGCCCTCTCCTGCACCACCGTCACTTCCCGCTTGACGGCAGCGACCTGCCCGGCCCGGCGATCTTCGCGCGCCATATAGAGATTACGCAGCGACTCAACCGCATTCTCAATCGCGGCGCCGATGCGCTCTGCAACGGACAGCCACGACACCTGGAAAAACAGGCTGAAGCCAACGCCGAAAATCAGCAACAGAAATAGGGTCGCGCCGGTAAAGCCGAACGCTTTCTGAGCCGCGCCGCCGATCAATTCCCCGAGCACGCCGCCAGGGGCGCGAGGCAGCTGCACCTTTAGCGAATACATGCGCAGATACTCGATTGCGACACTGCCGAACAGCATCAGACCAAAGCCGACGGAGCGAATCCAGACCTCATGCATGTGTTCAGGTTCGGGTTCTTTCTGCAGCAGGAAGCGCTGGGACAGCCTTCGATATCCCGCGAAGGCCGAACGCAGCGCAAGCACGCACCACCACCACGCCGAGGCACCGAAAATGAAGAGCATCAGATCGGCGAGCCAGGCGCCGAGACGTCCACCCCAGTTATTCAGTTTCGGAACCTCGCTGGCCTGTGACCAGCCCGGGTCCAGCTTTGAATAAGTGAGGAAGATCAGCAACAGGTACACCGTCGCGCCGGCCAGGGCAAACCAGCGCGCTTCGGAAAGCAGGCGTACAAGACGGCCCGGCAGCGGCTGGGCCTGGGTGGTAGTGGCGGTGCGATTGTAGGCTTGGGTTGTTCTCGTCATAAATCAGGGCGGTGCAGTGATGGGCGCGGGGGCGGTTTGTTGTTCTTTGAACATGGGGGCTTTTCGCGGCCGCCGATGCCGCCGATGCAGGTTCGACTATAATCTTAACCAGTTTTCCGTTGCCGTACTGCATAAATGCGGCCCGTGTTGAAATTTCGCAGGACGGTGTCATATGTAGTCGACAGAAGCGGTGCCTGAGACTGGACGGCACATGGATTTTTGTCGATTTCCATGGCGATGCACGGCGCCCTCACTCTTCCGATTGTTATCTTCATCGTTGATCTTATTCTTATGCCTACCCCAAAACACGCTCATGTACTGATCGTCGGTTCCGGACCGGCCGGTTACAGCGCTGCCGTCTACGCGGCACGCGCGAATCTCAAACCTGTCCTGATTACCGGCGTCGAACAGGGTGGCCAGCTGATGACCACCACCGACGTCGAGAACTGGCCGGGTGATCCCTTGGGCGTACAGGGTCCGGAACTCATGCAGCGCCTGTTGCAGCATGCGGAACGCTTTAATACCGAGATCATTTTCGATTACATCCACACTGCGAAGCTGACCGAAAAGCCGATCCGGCTGATCGGCGACTCCGGCGAGTACACCTGTGATGCGCTGATCATCGCTACCGGCGCGTCGGCACAGTATTTGGGATTGCCGTCGGAAGAAGCTTTTATGGGCAAGGGCGTCTCCGCATGCGCAACCTGCGACGGTTTTTTCTACAAGGGGCAGGACGTAGCGGTGGTCGGCGGCGGCAATACCGCAGTCGAGGAAGCGTTGTATCTCTCCAATATCGCCAACAAGGTCACGGTAATTCACCGGCGTGACAAGTTCCGTGCCGAAGCTATCCTGATCGACCGCCTGATGGCCAAGGTTGCGGAAGGCAAGATCGAGGTGAAATGGAATCACACATTGGAAGAAGTTACCGGCGACAATAGCGGAGTGACGGGCATCCGGGTCAAGTCCACCACTGATGGCAGCGTAACGGCAGTGCCCTTGCACGGCGTATTCATCGCCATCGGCCACAAGCCGAACACCGGCATTTTCGAAGGCCAGCTGGAAATGAAGAACGGCTACATCATTACAAAGACGGGCCTGGAAGGCATGGCCACGTCGACGAATATTCCGGGTGTGTTTGCCGCCGGCGATGTGCAGGATCATGTCTACAGGCAGGCGATCACCAGCTCCGGCACGGGCTGTATGGCTGCACTCGACGCGCAACGCTATCTGGAAAGCATCGCGCAGTAAACGACATCAGGGATTCACCAACGGCGGCTTCGACCTTCCCGAGGACCGAAGCCGCCCGCGCCGCTGCCGGCGCGAGGGTATAAGGACACATCATGTCTGGCTCCATCAAGGATTTTTCCGCACTCAAGTCGCTACGCAATGAACTGAAGGCACAGGAAGAACGACGCAAGGCCGCCGAAGCCGAACGCCTGGAACGCGAGAAACAGCTTCGGGCAGATACAGACCTGTTCCGCCGCAGCATCGGTGATGTTGCTCCGCTCACGCCACCGGACAAGGCACACTCCACACCTCCCCGTCCGCTCCCCATCGCCAAGCACCATCTCGCCGACGAACAGGCTGCACTGGAGCAGTCGCTATCGGATGAATTCAATGTCGACACCCTTCTGGATACTGATGAAGGACTGAGCTATGCGCGCGAAGGTATCGGTTCCGATACCGTTCGCAAATTGCGTAGAGGTCATTGGGTGATCCAGGGGCAGCTTGATTTGCATGGCATGCGCCGCGAGGAAGCACGGGAAGCATTAGCCGAATTCCTGCGCAATGCAGTCAAACGCGGACAGCGTTGTGTGCGCGTGATCCACGGCAAGGGGTTGGGGTCGGTCAACAAGGAGCCTGTGTTGAAGAACAAGGTTCGCAACTGGCTGGTACAGAAGGACGAAGTCATGGCATTTTGCCAGGCCCGTGCGGTGGATGGCGGCGCGGGCGCGCTGGTGGTCCTGCTGAAAGCCTGAGCGAAACAGACCCGGCCCGGATTCGTCCTGCCGCCTCCGGGCTTCTGCACTGGTCAATACAGTACGCGATACCGCTTAACCTGGCTATTTCATCAGGACGCGGAGTGATGGCGCGCGAGTTGCGAGGCAGTTTGCGATTCCGCGACAAGCCAATAGCTGGCCTATTGGCGCGAAGCGGAAACGCAAAATGGCCGCAAATCGCACGCCAGCACCCGCGTAGGCCAGCGGTACAATTGGATCTGACCGTAGCAAGCCGCAAACCGGGTAAACATGCGCCTTCCAGTCAAGTTAAGGGCCGCTCTGGTGAAATATCCAGGTTAAACCGCATCGACCCCGGTTTCGCCGGTGCGTATGCGGATCACCTGCTCCACTTCGGTGACGAAAATCTTGCCGTCTCCGATCTTCCCGGTACGGGCGGCCTTGATGATGGCATCGACTGCGATGTCGACGACATTGTTGTCCACCACGGCTTCGATCTTCACCTTGGGCAGGAAGTCGACCACATACTCCGCGCCGCGATAGAGTTCGGTGTGGCCTTTCTGGCGCCCAAAGCCCTTCACTTCCGTCACCGTCAGCCCGGTAACGCCAATTTCGCCCAGCGCTTCGCGTACTTCGTCCAGCTTGAAGGGCTTGATTACAGCGGTAATCAGTTTCATCACAACTCCTTTTGAAGATTACTCATGAAATTTGGATGTGATCGGATAGCGCCAGTCGCGGCCAAAAGCGCGGTGCGTGATGCGAATACCGATCGGCGCCTGACGGCGTTTGTACTCATTGATCTTGATCAGGCGGGTGACGCGCTCCACATCGTCCTTACGATACCCCGCGTCGAGAATCTCGGCAATACTGCGGTTCTCTTCCATGTACATTTGCATGATCCCGTCCAGCACCTCATACGGTGGCAACGAGTCCTGGTCGGTCTGGTCCGGACGCAGCTCCGCCGACGGCGCGCGGGTGAGGATACGTTTTGGAATCACGTCTGAAATCGAGTTCCGGTAATCGCACAGACGATACACCAGTGTCTTCGCAATATCCTTGATCACTGCGAAACCACCTGCCATATCACCGTAGAGGGTGCAGTAACCAACCGCCATTTCGCTTTTGTTACCGGTAGTCAGCACGATGCTGCCGTACTTGTTCGATAACGCCATCAGCAGCGTGCCGCGAATGCGGGCCTGTATGTTTTCTTCGGTAGTGTCCTGCTTCAAACCCTTGAATTCCCGTTCCAGCGTTGCGCGAAACGCTGTGAAGCACTCGAGGATCGGAATTTCATCATAACGCACGCCTACCCGCGCAGCCATGTCGCGAGAATCGAGCCAGGAAATCTCCGCTGTGTAAGGTGAAGGCATCATCACCGCCCTCACCTTCTCCGCCCCGAGGGCGTCCACCGCCACCGCAAGGGTCAGCGCGGAGTCGACTCCGCCGGACAGCCCGATCAGCACGCCCGGAAAACCGTTTTTGCACACATAGTCCCGCACGCCAAGCACGAGCGCTTCATACACCTGCGCTTCGATCGGCATGTCCGGCATCAGGGCATCCCGGGACGGCACGCCGTCCGAAAATTCGACCAGCTGCAGATCTTCTTCACAGTGCTTCAACTGTGCACACACCCTGCCCGCCGCGTCCATCACGAAAGAGTTGCCGTCGAAAATGAGCTCATCCTGGCCGCCGACCAGGTTTGCGTACACCAGCGCCAAGTTTTGCCGGCTTACATTGTCCCGCATCACATCATGACGAAGATGCGGCTTTTTCATGTGATAGGGCGAACCGTTCGGTACCAGAAGTACCTGCGCACCGGCAGCTCTTGCCCGGGCGGGCGCATGGGATGACCAGGTATCTTCACAGATGTTGATACCGAAACGCGTACCCTTTACATCGAAGACGAAGGGCTCGTCGGCCGAAGAAAAATATCGCTTCTCGTCAAACACCGTGTAATTCGGCAGATCGTATTTTCGGTAAGTGCCGAGAAGACGGCCGTCCACCAGAACCGATGCTGCGTTATAACGCTTTCCGTCATGCAGTACCGGGTGTCCGACGACGACATGCAGTCCTTTCAGATTGGCAAGCCGCAGGATCAGTGCCTCCAACGCCTTGTCCGTTTTTGCGTAGAATGCCTCACGGAGCAGCAAATCCTCGGGTGGATAGCCTACCAGCGAAAGCTCGGGTGTCACCACGATGTCTGCGCCCTGCGCCGCGGCGCGGCGGGCAAACGCGTCTATTTTTTCGGCATTGCCGGCAAGGTCACCGAGGATGCTGTTGATCTGGGCGATGGCGACTTTGACTGTCATGTTAACGTTCTGCGCACCGATACGCGCGCAGGTCCAAATGAATGTTTGTTAGGAATAAATTAACCGAGTGAATTATCGCACGCGAATCGTTTCTTCCTTGTCGGAAATCGGCCGGACCGCATGGGATGCATTGCTGGCCACTCAGGCCGACGCGAATCCTTTCTTATCTTTCTCCTTTCTGCATGCCCTGCATGAATCGGGCTGCGTATCAGCCAGGACAGGCTGGCAGCCGCAATTTCTGACTCTTTGGCAAGATGGCCGGCTGGATGCGGCAATGCCGCTGTATTTAAAGAACCACTCGTATGGAGAATACGTTTTCGATTGGGCCTGGGCAGATGCGTATCGCCGGAATGGACTGGAGTACTACCCGAAATTGCTGTCAGCCATTCCCTTCACGCCGGTCAGCGGAAGCCGTCTTCTGGCGTGCGACGCCGATTCGGAAGCGGCATTGATCGGCGCCCTGCAAACCCTGCAGGAAGGCAATGAGGTGTCCTCGACCCACATTCTTTATCCGCCCGAAGCGCAGGCAAGGACGCTGGAGAAAAGCGGCTACATGCTGCGCAGCGGCGTGCAGTTTCACTGGCTGAATGACGGGTATTCCGATTTCGATGCCTTCCTGTCGACGCTGGAGCGCAAGAAGAGCAAAAATATCCGAGCCGAAAGGCGCAAAGTCCGGGATGCCGGCATCGGTTTTCGGCATGTTCCAGGTATGGAAGCAACCGACGCGGACTGGCGTTTCTTCAAGCGCTGCTATGACCGCACATACGCGGAACATTATTCGACGCCTTACCTGAACCTTGATTTTTTCAAGCGGATCGGCACGACGATGCCCGAGAACCTGCTGTTGATCGTTGCGGAACGGAACGGAAAACCGATCGCCTCTTCCTTGCTCGTGCATACTGCCCAGACCTTATACGGCCGGTACTGGGGAGCACTGGAACATGTACCCTGCCTGCACTTTGAAACCGCCTATTACCAGCCGCTCGAGTTTTGCATCGCCAGCGGCATCGCCTGCTTCGAAGGCGGCGCGCAAGGCGAACACAAGATGGCACGCGGTTTTCTGCCGCAGAAAACATGGTCTGCGCACTGGCTGGCCCATCCCGCGTTTGCCGGTGCAATCGAACGTTTCCTGGCCCAGGAAAGCGGCGGCATCGATTCCTACATTGATGAATTGAACGATCATTCGCCATTCAAAGTGCGATAAGGCCGCAAAGGGAATCAGGGTCACATCCGGTCGTACCCGACGCCGGCCGCGGTCCCTGATTGCGCATCCTGGTCTGCAGTCGATCGCCGCCCCCGCAGTGATGACATGGCTCTCCGCATACTCGCATATCCCACTTACCTACTGCAGGCAACAAATATGCCGACGAATCGGAATTCAGGTTGCCTTCAGGCCACACAAATGTTAAAAAAGCGTCAATTGGATGATAGCTGTTTTATAATTCTTCGCCATTCACGGGACTTTCGGGCAATCATCTCATCATGACTTTTTCGACCGCCGCCTCGCTAGTGCCAGACAGTCCCGCCATCAATCGGATCGGTCGTTTCTACATTACGCGCGAACTCGGCCGCGGCTCCGTCGGCTGTGTTTATCTGGGCCACGATCCGGTAATTGCACGCGATATCGCCATCAAGACATTCAAGCCCCGATTGTCGACGGCGGAAAGGGCGCGGCACGAACAGCACTTCATCAACGAAGCCAGAGCGGCAGGCAGGCTTTCCCACCCGAATATCGTGACCGTCTACGATGCCTCCAGCGAAGGCGGCGCAACTTATATCGCTATGGAATATCTGCAGGGACTCGAGTTGAACAAGATGCTCGCCAACGGTCATCGATTCCTGCCGGACGAAGTCGCGACCATAGGATGGAAAATCGCGGATGCATTGGACCACGCCCACCGCAACCAGGTCATTCATCGCGATATAAAGCCCGCCAATATCTTCATGGTGAAGGACGATCAGCCTAAACTGGTCGACTTTGGCATTGCCCGCTCACCGAACCGCGTGCCGGATCAGGACGCTGAAGCGAACGAACCTTATACGCTGTTCCGCAACAATAACCTACTGGGCACGCCGAATTACATGTCACCCGAACAGGCATGTGGCAAGCAGGTGGACGAGCGTACCGATATCTATTCACTCGGCGCGGTGATGTATGAAATGCTGACCGGCCGGAAGCCCTTCGAGGCCGGCGACACGGACAAGCTTTTGCAACAGATCGCCTACAAGGCGCCACCGCCACCCTCCGAGCTCGACCCGAGGATTCCGGTTGCCCTGTCGCAGATCGTCATGATGGCGATGAGCAAAAAACCCGAAAAGCGCTATCCGACTGCCGAAAGAATGGCGCTCGACATCAAACGCTTCCTGCTGCGGGAACGCCGTGCAAGGCGAAGCCTTCAAATCCCGGTTGCGACACTCGAGCAGAAAGACCCGGCCGCCGATTCGCCGGAGCAAAGCAGCATGGCATGGATCATCGCAACACTGCTGTTGGCGGTAGCTGCCGGTTTTCTAGCCATCGCATTAATGCGGGACAAAATAGGCTGGTTCTGATCAGCTTCGTGTCTGAAGTGCGCCGATGATCTGCGCTTTCAGGGTTTTGATCAGTGCAGTCTCATCAGCCGGCACGCCTTCCGGAGCGGGCAGGGTACGGTCAGCATAGAACAAGCCGATCGGTTTGCGATTCACCACCAAAGGCAGCACGATGAAGCTACGCGCATCGGGAAGCAGCGTGCGATGCCAGGCGGGCAGCAAGGAGCGGATTTTCGGCACGGCGGCATCGGAAATCATCAAGTCCGCCCCCTTTTCCAGTGCAAGGCAAAACAAGTCGTTCCTGTCCGTCGCCGGAAAGCTGAAACCGGCCTGACGGACGGCGTTGTTTTGACCAATCGAAATTCGTGCGCGGTACGTACCGCTCTGCACATCCCGCAGACACACCGTCGCGAAACGAAATCCCATGCTGCCATAGAGCGTCTCCAGAACGAGCAGCATCAGGTCATTTACCTTGCATTGGCCCGAAGCCATCATCTGCGTCACATCCTGCATGCCGGCCAACAGCAGATCGCGCGCGTTGACAGGCTTTCCGCTCTGATGCCGTTCGGTGACTTGCGGAAGGCTTCCATCGCTGCCCGCCAACAGCAATTCATCAGGCAGACCCCGTTCCGCCGATTCTCCATCCAGTTCATCGACAAGCGGATCCGGCACGATCCCATCCATGGCAAGCCCGGTATTGCTGATCAGCACACGCGATTCCCGCGCCACGGACATGAACAGTTCGTTCAACTTTTCCTGATCGAGATTGAAGGCCGCGCCGAAGCGATTCAGCAGCGCCGCACTGGCCGCATGCTGGCCGGTCTCGCTGACATGCGGGATCACGGTCGCCGCCGTGCTACTGAATGCCGCCACCTGCTGCATCCATTCCTGCCTGGACTTGGCTGGTTTCAATGCGCCGGAGGGGAGCGGCGCGAGTGCATTGATAATAGTGTCCGGCATCTGCCATTCCTGGAGTACTGCATCAGTCAGCGCGTCCAGGCTGCAGCCAATTACTTTCATCGCCGCCTGCACCGGCGACACCTTGCCGCCTTCGGTCAATGCCGCGATCTCGCTGTACGAATCATGATCATGCGAAGCCACCAGGAGCCTGCCGATGTTCTTGAACAATGCCGCGATTGCCGCTTCTTCCGCATCCTTGAAATGGCTTCGTCGAGCCAACTCCCTGCCAAGGATGCTGGCGGTCAGCGCATGGCACAGTTCGATCCGGACGCTGCGCCCGTGCTTCCCCGACATGCCATCCACCAGCAGCATCGCCAGTGCGCAGGTTTTCACGGTATCGAATCCGAGCAGGAAAATTGCCCGCGACACTGTCGTCACTGGCGTCCCGGTTGCGGCATGGTAGACGACCGTATTGGCGATGCGCAGAATTTTCTGCGTCAGCGCGACGTCGGACAGAATGAAATGCGCGAGGTTACGAACTGCTTCATCGCCGGATGAAGCCATTTCCACAACGCGGGATATGGAGCTGCCCAAAGAAGGAAGATCGGACTCGGCGCTGATTTTTTGCAGCAGGCGGTCACGCGCTCCGGTGGCGTCATCGCTGCTCAGGGCCGGGGAAGCTCCGTCGATCTTCGACGGTCCGGCGGGTTGAAATACCACTTATAAAACTCCCAATCGCGCTGCATTAGCGGCCTATGATGACGCATCCCGCATGAAATGTCGATGCACCAGGGCAAGATCGCAACGGCGTAAAAAAAGCGCACTTGATGGTGCGCTTTTTCTCAGCGGAGCAGGAACTGGTTGTTACTTCAATAGCGCTTTCTGGTAAGCCTCGACGCCGGCGAGGATTTCTTTCCGCGCTTCGTCCGGACCATGCCAGCCTTCCACCTTTACCCACTTGCCCTTTTCGAGGTCCTTGTAATGCTCGAAAAAGTGCTGAATCTGCTGCAGGCGCAGGTCATTCATGTCTTCCGGCTTTTGCCAATGCGTGTAGATCGGCAGAATCTTATCCACCGGCACGGCGAGCAGTTTTGCATCGCCACCGGCTTCGTCCGTCATCTTCAATACCCCGATCGGGCGGCAGCGCACGACAACGCCAGGGAATAAAGGAAACGGTGTCACGACCAGCACATCAACCGGGTCGCCATCATCGGAAATGGTTTGCGGAATATATCCATAGTTGCAGGGATAGTGCATCGCGGTGCCCATGAACCGGTCAACGAAAATGGCGCCAGTTTCTTTGTCCACTTCGTATTTGATCGGATCGGCATTCATCGGAATTTCAATAATGACGTTGAAATCGTTCGGCAAATCCCGGCCGGCGGAAACTTTGTTCAGGCTCATGTCGCTCTCTTCGTAGTCAGGGGAATTTTTGAATCCGCGAATTATAGCGGCTTTCAGAGGGGCATTGTGCGTCGCAGCAGGCGTCGGCGCTTGATTGCGCGCAGATCATTGGCGCATGGGGGCACATGGTCCAAGCAGTATCGGAAGCTTCCCGGCGAAAGAGCGCCGGGATGAGCCGTCAGATGGCTGTTGCCAAGGCACAGCGACGATAATGTTCCGCCGCCTCTTCGGGCTGGTTCAACGCCTCATGCAACTGTGCAAGCTTGAGGTGCACGCGTTGCACGGTAACGGCATCGAGTGCGTCCGACAAAGCCTGTTCGAGATGGCGCTGCGCCTTGCCCCAAAGTTTTTGCCGCAGGCATAGTGTTCCAAGCGTCAATTCCAGTTCCGCATCACCCGGTCGCGCTTTTGCCCACTCCTCGCAACGCTCGATCTGCGCCAGCAGCGAGGGCGACCCAAGTGTCGCCGATTCGCCGTAGGCACGCACCAGGCGATCATCCCATTCCTTGGCCAGCGCCTTTTCGACGAGACGGCGAGCATCCTCATGCAAACCCTTGGCGTTGAAGGCCGCGGCCGCCCTGGCGGCGACGTAAGGCTGCACTTGCTCGTCAGAAGGAATGCCGCTCCACATGCGCCGCAGGGACTCGGCATCATGGCTTGAATCGGACAAAAGATGCTCGTAAGCGAGTTCGCGCAGCCTGCGGGACAAGGCAGGATGCAATGCGTTGCGCTTGTCGAGCAAACGCACGAGCCGCAAAACCTCGGGCCAGTTCTGGGAACGCTGATTGGCTTTCAGGGCCAGCCGCAATGCATGAATGTGGCGGGTACCGGTCGCCTGCAATTCGTTGACCGCTTCGAGCGCGGTTTCCGGCTGCCGCTCATCGATCAGCAATTCGATCGCGGTCATCAGGCGTGCGGTCTTCAGAGCGCCATCTTGATGCGCTTTCGTCAACCAGGTATCACGACGCTCGGGATGGCCCAGCCGGTGGGCCGCCCTTGCTGCAATCAGGGCGGACAGCCCAGCATTGTCCGGCCCTTGCGACGCGCGGGCGGCTGCCTTTTCGGCATGGCCGAATCGTCCTTCGAACAGTGCTTTCAGTGCGTCGCGCATCGCCTGATTGCCTTCGCGTTCGCGCTTCTCGCGACGATAGGCCGCCACCCGCTGCGGCATCCGCTGGGCATCGCGAATCGCATTCAGCATCAGATAAAGCGTGACAAACACGAGCACCAGCAAAAGCAGGAAGAAATTGAGCGACAGATCAACCCGGTATGGCGGGTAAAACAGGACGACATTACCGGGATTGAAGCGTGCGCCGACGGCCAGGCCGATGGCGGCGGCGAAAAGAATGACGAGCGAGATGAAGATACGCATGGCGGTTACACTAAGGATTCGCTTTGTAGTTGCGTACCGCGTTCAGGCTTTCGGCAAGCGTCGGCATCTCGATCACCAGATTGGTGCCTTGCACCTGACGCAACAGCGCCTGTGCGTTCTGGGTCTGTTTGGCCCGGGTATCGAAATACTTCGAGATGGCATCCTGTGCAGCGATCAGGTCGCTGCGGAATGCCGTTTCGTTACGGCTCAGGAGCGCGAGACGTGCATTCAACAGCCGGAGCTTCAGGTTCTCGCGGGCGTAATACGCCTGTGTGGGAGACAGCAGCAATGCCTCCGGCGCTTCGACGTCCCGCACCCGAATCAATTGCCGGATCTCGCCCCACATTTCACTGGTCCAGCTGTGCCACTTTTCTTCCAGGGTAGCCAGCCATTCCGACGCCGTGCCGGTGCCGGCGTCGGGCTTCCCGGGGGACGTGTCTGCGGCAGCACGGGCATTTCTTGGCTTGGATGCCGGCAGCAGCGGCTTTTCATCTGAAAGAAGGGGCATGCTGTCGACGAGCCCGATGGCACTGTCGAGGCGGAGGGCCACACCGGCCATGTCCACATTAGGAAGTGACCGCAGCCGGTCGAGATCCTTGGCGATGGCACGCCGGATCGTGATGAACTGCGGCTGATCGGAACCCGAAAGCCGGGAGTCGGCATTCTGCAGCGCGATCAGCGCGCCCTGGACATTGCCGGCGAGCTGCAGCTGCTGGCTTGCGGTGGACAATACCTGTTCGATTTCAGCCAGTGCCCAGTCATCGCGGTTCTTGGCAAGGTCCTGATAGAGCTGTTCAAGAGCGAGCTGCTGGCTTTGCGCTTCAACTTGCTTGTTTTCCTGCACGCTGACCTTGGCTTCCAATTCGCGCAAGCCGTCCTGCATCGACTTGACCAGGACCTTGGTTTCGGTATTCAGCGATTCACCGGTTTTCAGGCGCTGCGCAAGCTCCTCGCGAAGGCCGGCGATCTGGTTATGCGACGCCCACCATTGGGCAACCATCAGCACGGCAAGTATGCCGAAGGCGATATAAATCAGCCGGCGCAGCCCTCTGGTGCTGGTGCCAGGGACGGGATCCGGCCCGCCGTGCTGCAAAGAGGCATTGGAGTGGGAAGTACCGGGAGAAGAAGAGGAAGGCAAATCGTTCATGCTCGGGATTGTAACGCGGCAAGTAACTGTTCGTCCCCTGACCCGGTTAATGTTACGTTGGGAAAACCCATTGTGCGTGCCGTATCGGCAATACGCACGTGCGGGACGACAAAATGTTGTTGTTGCAATTTTGCGACGCCGTCGCCGTCCCTGATTTGCTCCGCCATTGCCATCAGGTTGCGCAGCGCTTCAGAACTTGTGACGACCCAGTCGTTCTCGGCGTCGAGCAGTTCGGCAAGCTGCCGGCGCCGCTCGTCATCGAGTTCGGGCGCAGCACGGCGGTAGGCGGCGACCTGCGTGACATCGATTCCCGCCGAGCGCAACGCATCGGCCAGTAGTTCCCGGCCGCTTTGGCCCCGCACGATCAGAACCCGCTTGCCGCGCAGCGCAGCGATGTCCAGAACCTGCAACAGTGTTTCCGAATCGGTCTTCAAAGGATCGAGCGGACTGAAGATTGTCGCGTTGCTTGCATCCAGGCCATGCCGTGCGAGCGCGGCACGGCTGCCCTCCCCAACGACCGCGATCGCTACGCTGGATGGCCAGCGCGGCAATTCGGCGAACATGGCATCGATCGCATTCGGGCTGACGAAGGCTGCCATCGCATACTCGTGCAATTCGCCCGCTGCCTTGCGCAATGACGCAGGATCGTCGAGGGGATGAATTTCCAGCAAGGGAAACAAAACCGGCTCCATGCCGAGCGACGCAATCCGTGCCGCCAAGGGCCGCGCTTGGGCCATCGGCCGGGTGACGACGACTTTAGGCATCCATCGCTTTGCAGGCGGCGAGGATTGATGCCGCATCCTGTGCCTGCAGCGCATCGGCGATCTGCCGGCCGACGTTCTCGGGATCGGCGGACGGACCGGAAATCTCCGCGCTTGCCATGCGCTTGCCGTCAGGCGTGGCAACCATCGCGCGCAGACGCAGCATGTCTGCATCGACAGTCGCGAACGCGGCGAGCGGAATCTGGCAGCTGCCTCCGAAAATGCGCGACACCGCCCTCTCCGCGGTGACCGCCTGTTCGGTCGCCTGATGACCAAGGGGGGCAAGCAACTCGCGAAGATCGTCGCGGCTGGACAGGATTTCGATCGCCATCGCGCCTTGACCCGGTGCCGGCAGACTGAATTCAGGCTCGATCAGGGCCCGTATGCGGCTTTCGAGACCCAGCCGCTTCAGCCCGGCGGCGGCCAGGATGATTGCTGCATATTCACCGCGGTCAAGTTTGCCGAGACGGGTATCGAGGTTGCCGCGCAATGGGCGGATGACCAGCATCGGATAGCGTGCCGCCACCAGGGCCTGCCGGCGCAGGCTGCTCGTGCCGACCACGGCACCGTCGGGCAATTCATCGAGCGATGCATAATCATTCGAGACGAACGCATCACGGGGATCCTCGCGCTCCAGTACCGCGGCAAGCGCGAAACCTGCCGGCAGCTCCATCGGCACGTCTTTCAGCGAATGGACCGCCAGATCGGCATGCCCCTCCTCGATCGCCACTTCCAGCTCCTTGACGAACAGGCCCTTACCGCCGACCTTGGACAGGGTACGGTCCAGGATGCGGTCGCCCTGCGTAGTCATACCGAGAATTTCGACACTGCACTGCGGATATAATTCCGACAATTTCGATCGCACGTGCTCGGCTTGCCAGAGTGCGAGCCGGCTCTCACGGGAGGCGATCACTAATTTCGAGGGGATGGGGGTATTCAAGACCGGGTTCTTTCTGTTTCGCTGATGGACTTCGCATTGACACATCGGACATGTCGGCAGGCACCTTCAACAGCCACTTGATAAACGGTACCAACCATTCGCATCAATTCATTTCCAGCAACCTGTTTTCGAGCGCGGATTTTATCATGCGGCCGTTCGAAAACCTCCCGCAGACACCGGCCGAAAGCCATCGTGTTTGCATTCAACCCGGGGCAATGATTCATTATGGCAAAACATACCAGGACACCATCACGCACAGACCAGGCCGCCGACAAGGATCTGCCGTTGAAGGAGGATATCCGCATGCTGGGCCGCCTGCTCGGCAATGTGCTGCGCGAACAGGAAGGCGACGCGGTATATCAGGTGGTGGAAACCGTGCGCCAAACCGCCGTGCGCTTCAGGCGGGAATCGGACGCACAGTCCGGCGCCGAGCTGAACAAGCTGCTGAAGAAGCTGACACGCGACCAGACCATCTCCGTGGTGCGTGCCTTTTCCTATTTTTCACATCTTGCCAACATCGCCGAAGATCAGCACCACAATCGTCGGCGGCGAGCCCATCTGCTGGCAGGTTCCGCGCCCCAACAGGGCAGCGTCGCCTTTGCATTGTCGAAGCTGGATAGCGCCGGCGTGCCGGGGTCGGCGGTTCGCAACTTCTTTAGTGAGGCATTGATCTCGCCGGTCCTTACCGCTCATCCCACCGAAGTGCAGCGCAAGAGCATCCTGGATGCCGAGCGGGAAATTGCCCGACTGCTGGCCGAGCGGGACATGCCCTTGACGCCGAAGGAATTGGCGAGAAATACCGGCCTGTTGCAGGCGTACGTCGCCACGCTCTGGCAAACCCGCATGCTTCGCTATTCGAAGCTGACCGTCGCGGACGAGATCGAAAACGCCCTCTCCTACTATCGCATCACCTTTCTCAAGGAATTGCCCGGTCTGTACGACGACATCAGTGCCGAAATCGCCGCGCAGTATCCGCAGCGTCATTCCGGCAGCCAAGCCGACCTGCCGCCTTTCGTGCAGATGGGAAGCTGGATCGGCGGCGACCGCGACGGCAATCCGAATGTCAATGCGGACACCATGCGCCACGCCCTGGTCCGGCAATCCACCGCAATCTTCGACTTTTACCTCGAAGAGGCGCATGCGCTCGGCGCCGAATTATCGATATCGACCCTCCTGGTCGACGTCAGCCCTGCCCTGCAGGCACTGGCCGATGCATCGCCGGACCAGTCCGACCACCGAGCCGATGAGCCTTACCGCCGTGCACTGATCGGCTTGTATGCGCGGCTGGCGGCGACCGCCCGAACTCTTGGCGCGGCCCATGTGCTCCGGCAGGAAGTCGGCGGTGCCGCACCCTACGCGGATGCCGCCGAGTTCACCCGCGATCTGCAGGTGCTGGTCGATTCATTGCGCGCCAATCACGGTGCGGTGCTGATTAAGCCGAGGCTGGCGACCCTCAAGCGGGCGGCCGAAATCTTCGGTTTTCACCTCGCGACACTGGACATGCGCCAGAGCTCAGACGTGCATGAGCGCGTGCTGACCGAATTGTTCGCGCGCGCCATGGTGGAGCGCGATTACGGCGGCCTGCCCGAGCAGGCGAAGGTGGACCTGCTGTTATCCGAACTCGACAAGCCAAGGCTGCTTTATTCTCCTTACGTCCAGTATTCGGATGAAACGAACTCCGAACTCGGCGTGCTTCGCGCCGCCCGTGACATACGGGATCGCTATGGTGATCGCGCGATACGCAACTACATCATCTCCCACACCGAAACCGTTTCCGACCTGCTGGAAGTCCTGCTGCTGCAAAAGGAAACGGGCCTGCTGCGCATCGAATGGGACCATGTCGCCGGCTCGCCCGGGAATGCGACGCTGGACCTGATGGTCATCCCGCTGTTCGAGACCATTCCCGACCTGCGTTGCGCGGCGGATATCATGGAAGCGCTGCTCGCCCTGCCGCAGGCACGCCGCCTCGTCGCCGGCAAGGGCAATCTGCAGGAAGTCATGCTCGGCTATTCGGACTCCAACAAGGACGGTGGCTTCCTGACCTCGAACTGGGAACTCTATAAAGCGGAAACCCGCCTGGTGGACCTGTTCGACCGGGCCGGCGTCAAGCTGCGCCTGTTCCACGGACGCGGCGGCACAGTCGGCCGTGGCGGCGGCCCCAGCTACGATGCCATCCTCGCCCAACCGGCGGGGACGGTGAACGGCCAGATCCGCCTCACCGAGCAGGGCGAAATCATCGCATCGAAATTCTCCAATCCGGAGATCGGGCGCCGCAACCTCGAACTGCTGGTGGCCGCGACCCTGGAAGCAAGCCTGATGCCGCACGAAACCGGAAGCAAGCACGCGCGCCGGCTGGCGGAATTTGAACGCGCAATGGAGGAATTGTCCGACCGTGCCTACCGCGCCTATCGCAATCTCGTCTATGAAACGCCAGGCTTCGCCGACTACTTCTTTGCCGCCACGCCGATTGCGGAGATCGCCGAACTGAACATCGGCTCCCGTCCGGCCTCCCGCAAATCGACAAGGCGCATCGAAGACCTGCGCGCGATTCCATGGGGCTTCTCCTGGGGCCAGTGCCGCCTGCTGCTGCCGGGCTGGTATGGCTTCGGCAGCGCGGTATCGTCGTGGCTGGAGGAAGGTGGCGACGCGAAGGACAAGGTCAGGCGTTTGAGCACCCTGCGGGCGATGTTCAAGGAGTGGCCGTTCTTCGCCACCCTGCTGTCGAACATGGATATGGTCCTCTCTAAAACCGACCTGGCAGTGGCATCGCGCTACGCCGAACTGGTACCCGACCGCAGGCTGCGCAACAGCATCTTCAAACGCATCGTTGCCGAACACCAGCGCAGCGGCGACTGCCTTTCCCTCATTACCGGCGCCAAGGAGCGCCTGGAAGGGAATCCGCTTCTGGCGAGGTCGATCAAGAACCGTTTCGCCTATCTCGACCCGCTGAATCACCTCCAGGTGGAGCTGATCAAACGCCATCGGGCGACGACTGCCGATGGCCGGACGATGGATGAACGGGTACGGCGCGGCATTCACTTGTCGATCAACGGCATCGCCGCCGGCTTGCGCAATACCGGCTGACGCCGTTCATTTATCCATGCGCCCGAGCACTTTCATCCTCCTCCTGGCAGCCGCGCTGAGCAGCGTGGCCGCGGGCGCCGAACCGCCGCATCCCGGCGCCCGGCAAGTGGTCATTCACAGCCAGGGAAATGACGGGCCGGTGTCGCTTGCGAGCTGGTGGATAGGCGCCGGCAAGAACGGGCGGCTACCGGTCATCATCGCGCTGCACGGCTGCGGCGGACTGTACGGCACGGCCGGTAACAAACAAAAAGTATTTTCCGGCAGGCACGCAGCCATGGCAGATCTGCTGCAGGACGCCGGCTACCATGTCCTGTGGCTGGACAGCTTTAGCAGCCGCGGCAAGCAATCGATCTGCACCGAAAAATTCAGCCGGCGAGATATCTCCGTTGCCGACCGTCGTGCCGATGTGCACGCCGCACTACGGTGGGTTGCCGCACGTCCGGAGGTTGACGCGGCGCGCATCGCCCTGCTCGGGTGGTCCAATGGCGGATCAACTGTTTTGTCGTCGATCGACGCCGGACATACAGACGTATCGTCGAATACCGTCCGTCCTGCCGCCGCGGTTGCATTTTATCCGGGCTGTACGGCGTTCGCCAGGGATGCCGGATACCGCAACGCGACACCGCTGCTCATCCTGATGGGTGAAAAAGACGACTGGACACCACCGGACGCTTGTGTTGCCCTCGAGCGCAAGTTGGACGCGGCGTCAGCCGGGGCACCGGTGGCCTTGCGTCTTTACCCGGACAGTTTCCACAACTTCGATGCGCCGGGATTGCCGGTGCGCCGACGGCTGGACGTGCCAAACGGCGTCCGCCCAGGTGAAGGCGTTACCTCGGGAGGCAACCCGGCAGCTCGCGAGGACGCATACAGGGAGTTATTCGCTTTTCTGAAAAAGCATCTCGAACAGCCTTGAGGCGGGGCCTCCGGTGTCTGCATTCCGGGCGGCTATTTCACCAGCGCTTTTACGACCGGCCACTGACGGCGCGAGATAGGCAGGCGCTCATTCACGTCACGCAGGATGACCTGCCAGGGTTCCTGCGGTTTCTCGTGATTCTCTTCCGCATCCACCATCACCGATGCCCGTTCCACGCCGATAATTGCGCTGCGCGCCACGAGCGCATTGCGATGCACCCGCACGAACACCGTGCCCAGTTCTTCTTCAATGGACGTCAGCGATTCTTCGAGCAAATACTCGCAGGAGCGTGTGCGCAAGGTGACGTATTTCAATTCCGCTTTCAGATAGATCACGTCGCCGATCGGCACCAGGAGAACACGGCCCCGTTCCTGGACGGAGAAGTGCTGCCGCCCGGCCTTCACGCTCGCTGCGGCAATCGCGGCGCCCTGTCCCGTTCGCCCGCTTACGGCGTGGCGGATGGCGTCCGCCAGCCGCCCCGCGCGGACCGGCTTGAGCAGGTAGTCGAGCGCATGGACCTCGAACGCCTGCAAGGCATAGGCATCGTAAGCCGTCACGAACACCACTGCCGGCGCCGGTTGTGCCTGCTTCAGCAGATGTGCAGCCAGTTCGATGCCTGTCATGCCCGGCATCTGGACATCGAGCAGAACGAGGTCGGGCCGGCTTGCGGCTATGCCGTTCAGCGCCCCTTGCGCATGGCTCGCTTCGCCAACCAGCTCATGCGGGCATTCGCCGGCAATATCCGCCAGCAGGGTCTTGAGCCGGGATCGCGCCGGCGCTTCGTCGTCGACAATGAACAGGCGAGGAATCATGGCGTACTCGTCACATAAGGAAAACGCAGCCGCACCTCGAAGAAGCCACGTGCAATGGTGGTGGTCAATTGCGCCTCCACATCGTACAACAGTGCCAGACGCTCCCTGATGTTATCCAGCGCCATATGATTTCCGGCGTTGGCGCTGGCGGTTTCGTAATAAGGATTGACGATCACCACCTGGATGCGGTCGATCGCGCGGCTGATATGAATCTGGACCACCGCCGGGCGGCTGGACGGTTCGATACCGTAATGAACGGCATTTTCAAGCAAGGGCTGCAGCAGCAGCACCGGGACTTGCGCCTTGCGCAGTACATCCGTGTTGACGTTCTCGGTTTCCCACACGATCTGCAGGCGCTCTCCGAGGCGGATCTGTTCGATCGACAGATATTGCCGGCACAACCGCAACTCGTTCTCCATGCTGGTCATGCTGCGCGGATCACTCATCAGCACCCGGAACAGGTCTGCCAGATCTTCCAGTGTGTCCTCGGCCCGGCGCGGTTCGCTGCGTATCAGCGACAGCACCGCGTTGAGACTATTGAAAAGAAAATGCGGACGTATGCGGGCTTGCAAGGCCTGCAGGCGGGCTTCCAGCAGCGCCGGCGAGAATGCCCGGGTACGCAGTTCGAAGTAATGCTGGAGCAGTATTCCGAGAAGGCCGGCTGCGACCATGCCCTTGAGCGCGGTCAGGTTATTGAAGCTGCTCCACAGCCATTCCAGCGATGACATGAAATGCACGATGGCGCCGGTAATCGCGGCCGGCACCAGCGCGCACGCGGCCCGCTGCCCGGACGGCGGAATGGTACGGACAATGCGTCGCAGCCCGCAAAGAGCCAGCAGCGACGACAGGCAGGCCAATTCGATCAGCATCGACGATTCGACGAATTCCTGGAGTCCGACGCGCAACTCGCTGGTACGCAGCAGGACGCCGGCCAGCACCGCCCCGTTGGCGGCAATCAGCGCACGGAATACCACGCCGATATTGCAGCAATCGGGGATGACGATCTCGACCGGCGTGTGGACAGGGATGGTTGAAGTGGCCATAAGCAAATGCAAAGCGGGCGGAGGACGGGCATAACGTTGCATAAATTGCAGCATCGCAGCGTTCGCCCGGCTTTCCTCCCGCATGCCGTTTTTTCTGATTTCC
>JAESFT010000397.1_pt1 | contig 29236 bp, 22 predicted proteins | sample 9269451 | NCBI WGS metagenome assembly JAESFT01 (sample SAMN14502557, study PRJNA617106) | algae metagenome | isolation source: Scytonema hyalinum WJT4-NPBG1 and co-occurring heterotrophs from well... | place: USA: Mojave Desert, Joshua Tree National Park, California | collected 2006-05-25
TCAGGTCAAGCAGCGTAGCCCGATAAAACATGTGCACCTGGTGGACATGGGGCACATTCAATAGTGAGAACAAGCCATGCAATTCGATTCGTGCACCGGCTTCCTCCAGGGTTTCGCGACGCGCTGCTTCTGATGTGGTTTCGTCATTTTCCATAAAGCCGGCGGGCAAGGTCCAATACCCCAGTCGCGGTTCGATCGCGCGCTTGCACAGAAGGACGCGGGACACGCCTTCATGGTCCCATGCCGGAATTGAACCAATTACCATTTTGGGATTTTGATAATGAATGACGCCGCACTGTTCGCATACATAGCGGAGGCGATTGTCATCATTCGGTACGATCAGCGAGACGGGATGGGCGCATTCGGAGCAAAATTTCATGGACTCGAGCTTTATATGGTCTGATCAAATCAGGAAGCTCCAGTTTAGCATTCGTCCGAGACTCGCGATTAAATTTGCTTTAGAAGCTGACACCGGATATACTTCATTTCTTCAGACGCGGGGTGGAGCAGTCTGGCAGCTCGTCGGGCTCATAACCCGAAGGTCGCAGGTTCAAATCCTGCCCCCGCAACCAAAGTCTAAGCGTCGTAAGTCTTTATATTCCCGCCCAGCATTACACCTCCTCTAAATCGGGCGTCGGAAAGCAGCATCAACAGGTTCTCCCCTAACCGGATAAGCATCGGTACTGCTTGTCGTTGAGTACAGCATCTGCAATTGTTGACAAACAAAACAAACAAACGTGCACATGAATACCGTTGAGGCAAAGAAAGTCCTCGAAACCGCATTGCTCTGCGCGCATGAGCCGCTGTCTATCAGCGACATGAAAAAGCTGTATTTGGAATCAAGCGAGAGTGATGAAGGTATTGGTACGGACACGATCAAGCTGATGCTGGAGGAATTGCGCGCCGACTGGGCAGGTAAGGGTATCGAAATCGTCAGCCTGTCGACCGGATGGCGCTTTCAAAGCCGTCCCGAAATGAAGAAGTACCTTGAGCGGCTGAATCCCGAGAAGCCACCCAGATATTCGCGTGCCACGATGGAGACACTGGCCATCATCGCTTATCGTCAGCCCGTCACCCGTGGTGACATAGAAGAAATACGCGGTGTCGCGGTGAATTCACAGACGATCAAGATGCTTGAAGATCGCGGTTGGATCGAGGCAATTGGTCATCGCGACGTTCCCGGGCGTCCTGCGCTGTTCGCTACCACCAAACAATTCTTGGATGATCTTGGTTTGACTTCTCTTGACCAGTTGCCGCCACTCCAACAGCTGAGCAAGGGCGATGTACAAGGTGGCGTGCTGGCCGAAATGCAAGCTCTGGGAAGCGATATGCAGGTCAGTCTGGATCAAGCAGCCATGAACTTTACGGCGAACGCTGATGTCGACATGCAGACCGAACCTGCTGCAGCCGGTATTGAAATGCCAAATTCGACTGAAAACATCCAATCCGACGACGTTCACTCTCAGTCCATACCTCCCGCTTCACCGCCTGACGTTGAAGCTTCCTCCTCCCCCGACCCTGTGCTCGAATCGCAAGTTGATGCTGCGTCAGGTCAGCGCAACCAAGAATCTGATAATGAAACCACGCAATCCCAATGAATCATCGCCAGCCGTGACGGCGGCCCCATCCTCGTTAGAGTCTACAGATTTGCCCCGGCAAGGTGATGGCCTGCCTGTCGAAGCGGGCAATATTTCATCAGACGGCAAGAGCCGGCCGGTCAAGCGAGGTGTGCGCGGGCCACGCAGCCTGCGCCGCGCGCGGACGGCGAAAATCGCCGATCAGGAAACGCCGGCTGTAGATGCCGGCGAGCCGAAAGAGCAGGCGCCGAGCAATGTGACGGCTGGTGGCAAGCCGCGTGGCGAAAAGGCCGTGCGCAGGGGGGCGGACCGGTTGGGAGCCAAGTCCGGCCAAAAGCCTCGCCAGGGTGGGCGGGCAAATAGTGATGGATCGCAGGTCAAGGGAAAACGACCTGACGCCGACGACGTATTCTCGTTCGTGACCTCCGACGCATTTGATGCTGTAGCCGGTGGTGAGGAAGTTGGCCGTAATGCGCCAAAACCCGTGCGTCGCGACTTGACTGCAGAGGATGACGCCCCCAAATTGCATAAGGTGCTGGCCGAGGCAGGCTTGGGTTCGCGCCGGGACATGGAGGAATTGATCATCGCCGGACGCGTTTCGGTGAATGGCGAGCCGGCTCATATTGGCCAACGCATTCTCCCTACCGATCAGGTTCGTATCAACGGCAAGTTGATTCAACGCAAGGTGAGCAAGCGTCCGCCGCGCGTCCTGGTGTACCACAAGCCCGCTGGTGAAATTGTCAGCACCAACGATCCGGAAGGGCGTCCATCCGTGTTCGATCGTTTGCCGAACATGAAGGCGGCAAAATGGCTGGCGGTCGGCCGATTGGATTTCAACACCGAAGGCTTGCTGTTATTCACAACCTCTGGCGATCTTGCCAACCGGTTAATGCATCCACGCTATGGGATCGAGCGGGAATATGCGGTGCGTACGCTCGGCGAACTGGAAGAGGGGATGCGCCAGAAATTACTGAACGGAGTGGAACTGGACGACGGAATGGCCCAGTTTTCCAAGATTGCTGACGGTGGCGGGGATGGTGTTAACCGCTGGTATCGCGTGACGATCAGTGAGGGGCGCAACAGGGAAGTCCGCCGCATGTTTGAATCTATCGGCTTGACGGTTTCGCGCCTGATACGAACACGTTATGGCGTCATGACACTGCCGCGTGGCCTGAAGCGCGGCCGTTGGGAGGAATTGGAAGATAATGCGGTGCGCGATCTCTTGAACTTAAGTGGCCTGGAAAAAATCGCCGGAAATTCGCAGCCGAAAGCGCGTCCGGAACGGGGCGAGCGGCAGCCTGACCGCAACGGCAATACAAGATTCGGCACCGATCCGTCGCAAAATCGCGGCAGGGATGCGGTTCGTGGTCAAGGGCCGGGCCGTAACGACGGGCGAGGGCCATCGCGAAGCCGGCAGCCTGACCCGTTGCAGACGGCTCTTGGCTTTCCCGGAATGGGGCAGCCCCGTCGAGTTGGCGGCCAGCCTCGCAATGGATCGGGTATGTCAGGAATGCCGCGACGTCGTACAAAGGGCTGACAATTATTTCGATCCGCTGCCTGAAATATAGCTGGTTCATGCAGGGTGAAATTTATTGAGATGCTCCGCTTTTCACATTGCGGAGCATCAGATTATTGTTTATAATTAGTTAGTTAACAGACATAGCTATTGCGGCTGAAGTTAGCCAAGACCTTCGGCGCGGATGCGGAAGCCGGTAGCGATTGATTATAAAAAGATGGGCAGATGCCCATTTTTTTTTTGTTAAACGCATTGCCGCAGGGAATTGCGTTTTTGGCCAAAGTTAGACGGAGAATCACCTTGCGGTTGTGGGACTTGATTGAAAAAACCGTGGTCGGCATGGGCTATGAACTGGTCGATCTGGAGCACGGCGCTCATGGGTTGGTCCGTGTTTACATCGACGTAGGCCCGGACGCTGCCGAGGAAGACCGCATCACGGTGGAAGACTGCGAAAAAGTCAGCCATCAGTTGTCGCATTTGCTGACAGTGGAAAACGCGCAGTACGAAAGGCTGGAAATTTCGTCGCCAGGCCTCGACCGGCCGCTCAAGAAAATAGCTGACTATACGCGCTTTGCCGGGCAAGAAGCTGTCGTCAAGCTGCGCATGGCGATGCCAGGCGCCGCCAACCGCAAATCGTTTCAAGGTATTTTGCATGCCCCGGAAGGCGACAAACTGAAGCTTGAGTTCGAAGGAAAAGATGGGCCGGCGATGCTGGAGTTTACGCTCGCTGACGTTGATAAGGCACGCCTGGTGCCGAAAGTGGATTTTAGGAGTCGCAAAGCATGAGTCGCGAAGTATTGTTGCTGGTCGATGCGCTGGCACGTGAGAAAAACGTCGATAAGGAGATCGTCTTCGGGGCGCTCGAACACGCGCTGGCACAGGCGACCAAAAAGCGCTACGAAGGCGAGGTGGATGTGCGCGTCTCCATCGATCGTGAGACGGGAGAGTTCGAATCGTTCCGTCGTTGGCACGTAGTGCCGGACGAAGCTGGGCTCCAGTTGCCGGACCAGGAAGTGCTGCATTTCGAGGCAAAGGAACAGATTCCCGATATCGAGGTCGACGATTACATCGAAGAACCGATTGAATCCGTTGATTTCGGCCGCCGTTTCGCTCAGGACACCAAGCAGGTGGTTTTGCAACGCATACGCGACGCCGAGCGTGAACAGATCCTGGCTGACTTCCTGGAGCGCGGCGATGCCCTGGTCACCGGTACGATCAAGCGGATGGAACGCGGCGATGCAATTGTGGAATCTGGAAAAATCGAAGCGCGTTTGCCACGCGATCAGATGATTCCAAAAGAAAATCTGCGGATTGGAGACCGGGTGAGGGCCTTCATTCTGCGCATCGATCGTAATGCCCGTGGGCCGCAGGTCATCCTGTCGCGTACGGCGCCGGAGTTCATCATGAAGCTGTTCGAGCTGGAAGTGCCGGAGATCGAACAAGGTTTGCTCGTAATTAAGTCGGCGGCGCGTGATCCGGGCATACGCGCGAAGATTGCCGTATTTACCAATGACAAGCGCATTGATCCGATTGGTACCTGTGTCGGGATGCGCGGATCGCGTGTGCAGGCCGTGACCGGTGAACTCGGCGGTGAACGCGTTGACATCGTGTTGTGGTCCGAAGATCCGGCGCAGTTCGTTATCGGTGCGCTGGCACCTGCGAATGTCTCTTCCATCGTCGTCGACGAGGAAAAACATGCGATGGATGTGGTGGTTGACGAAGAGAATTTGGCTATATCGATCGGTCGCGGCGGGCAAAACGTCCGCTTGGCATCGGAATTGACCGGCTGGCAGATCAATATCATGACCGCGGAAGAATCGGCTGATAAATCTGCAGCGGAAACAGCCGCGGTGCGTGCCCTGTTCATGGAAAAACTGGACGTCGATCAGGAGGTTGCCGATATCCTGGTGGAAGAAGGTTTCGCCAGCCTTGAAGAGATCGCATACGTGCCGATCAACGAAATGCTGGACATTGAGGCGTTCGACGAGGATACGGTCAATGAATTGCGCAGCCGTGCCCGCGATGCATTGGTGACCGAAGCGATCGCCTCCGAAGAAGGATTGGAGGGCATGGAAGACGCCCTGGTTAATCTTGAAGGAATAGATCGCGTTACCGCCGGCAAGCTTGGACTTGCAGGCATCAAGACGGTGGAAGCATTTGCCGGGCTTGCGTATGACGAATTCGGCGCCATCCTGGCATTGCCTGTGGAGCGCGCCCGTCAACTGATTGACAATGAATTTGAAGATGTGACCGACGACGAGATGAGGCTCATAGACGCCAAATACGATGATCGTGCCAAGGCCCTGCAGGCCAAGGCTTGGGATCTCGCAGCGGTGAAGTGATCCGCATGCAATCCGCATCGTTATCATTTGTCGTGTCACATAGAAAAGAGGACTGAATGGCGAGTAACAACGTAGCCCAATTTGCCACCGAACTGAAGATGCCGGCCGATCTGCTGTTGACCCAGCTGCGTGCGGCGGGCGTCGAAAAGAGTTCGACGTCGGACCCGCTGTCCAAGGACGACAAGGACAAGCTGTTGACCCATTTGCGTCGTGCACATGGCGTCGCGCCGGAGGGCGAAAAGCGCAAGATCACGCTGACACGCAAGGAAACGACGGAGATCAAGCAGGCCGATGCGAGTGGCAAATCGCGCACCATTCAGGTGGAGGTGCGCAAGAAACGTACGTTCATCAAACGCGATGAGCCGATTGCCGAGGCACCTCCCCCTGTCGAGGCGCCTGTCGCGCCGGTGATTGACGAAGCGGAAATGGCACGGCGGGCCGAAGAGGCGCGTCGCCAGGCGGAGCTGATCGCTCGACAGGAAGCCGATCTGCGTGAAAAGCAGGAGCGGCTGGCCAAGCTCGAAGCCGAGAAGGAAGCTCAAGCGAAGGCAATGCAGGAAGCGAAATTGGCTGAACAGAAGGAGGCTGCGGCAAGAGCGAAAGCCGAGTCGGCCGCGACGGCTTCAGCGGCCGAGGCCCAGCAGCGCGCTGCAGCAGAAGAGGAAAAGAAGAAAGCTGCCCAGCTGGAGGCAAAAAAAGCTGCGGAACGGGCTGCGGCGACAGAGTTGGCACGCAAGGCGGTAGCCGACGAAGTTGCCCAGATCAAGGCCATGATGAGTGCCCCGCGCAAGGTGATGAAGGCCCCGGAACCGGCACCTGCGCCAGCACCTGCCGCAGCGAAGGCGGCGGAAGGAACCTTGCATAAGCCTGCGGACAAGAAGCCTGCAGACAAGAAGGATGACAAGAAACCGGCCGTCGGCGACAAGAAATCGATCAAGTCGGCAAATGTGGCATCCACATGGCAGGACGATGCCAAGAAGCGTAACGCGATCAAAACCCGTGGCGCCGGCGCACCCGGCACGACTGGTCGCGATGGATGGCGCAGCGGTCCGAAAGGCCGACGCTCGTCGCATGGTGACGATCAGCGTGAAAGCAACTTCCAGGCGCCAACCGAAGCCGTGATCAAGGATGTGCATGTTCCCGAGACAATTACCGTAGCGGAACTGGCGCACAAGATGTCCGTAAAGGCGTCGGAGGTTATCAAGCATTTGATGAAGCTTGGCCAGATGGTCACCATCAACCAGGTGCTTGATCAGGAAACGGCAATGATCCTGGTCGAGGAAATGGGCCACAAGGCTTATGCCGCCAAGTTGGACGATCCGGAGGCGTTGCTGGAAGAAAGCGGTGCGCATGCGGATGCGGAAGAACTGCCGCGTGCACCAGTGGTAACCGTGATGGGCCACGTCGATCACGGCAAGACCTCGCTGCTGGACTCGATCCGGCGTGCCAAGGTTGCAGCCGGCGAAGCGGGCGGCATTACACAGCATATCGGCGCATATCACGTCGAGACGCCACGCGGCATCATTACCTTCCTCGATACGCCGGGTCACGAAGCGTTTACAGCGATGCGTGCCCGTGGCGCGAAGGCAACCGACATCGTCATTCTCGTTGTTGCTGCGGATGACGGCGTCATGCCGCAAACGAAGGAAGCGATTGCGCACGCAAAGGCTGCTGGCGTGCCTATCGTCGTCGCAATCAACAAGATCGATAAACAGGGGGCGAACCTCGACAGGGTAAAGCAGGAACTGGTTGCCGAGCAGGTGGTGCCCGAAGAATACGGCGGCGAGTCACCGTTTATTCCTGTATCAGCCAAGACTGGCGAAGGCATCGACGCGTTGCTGGAAAACGTGCTGCTGCAGGCCGAGGTGCTGGAATTGAAAGCGCCGGTGGATGCACATGCAAAGGGCCTCGTCATCGAAGCGAAGCTCGACAAGGGCCGCGGACCGGTTGCAACCGTGCTGGTTCAGTCCGGCACGTTGAAACGCGGCGATGTGGTATTGGCAGGCTCGTCCTATGGACGGGTGCGTGCGATGCTGGACGAAAACGGCAAGAGCATTTCGGAAGCCGGCCCGTCGATTCCTGTCGAAATCCAAGGCTTGACCGAAGTGCCGGCCGCCGGTGAAGAAGTGATGGTGATGGCGGATGAGCGGAAGGCGCGTGAGATTGCCTTGTTCCGCCAGGGTAAATTCCGCGACGTGAAGTTGGCGAAGCAGCAGGCCGCAAAGCTGGAGAACATGTTCGAGCAGATGGCCGAAGGCGAGGTCAAGAACCTGCCGATGATCATCAAGGCCGACGTGCAGGGTTCGCAGGAAGCGCTGGTGCATGCAATGCAAAAGCTGTCGACGAGCGAAGTGCGGGTACAGGTGGTGCATGCTGCCGTTGGCGGCATCAGCGAATCCGATGTCAACCTCGCGGTGGCATCCAAAGCGGTCATCATCGGCTTCAACACCCGTGCCGATGCATCCGCTCGCAAGCTGGCCGAAACAAGCGGCATCGACATCCGCTACTACAACATCATTTACGATGCGGTGGATGAGATCAAGGCAGCCATGTCCGGCATGCTTGCACCGGAGAAGCGCGAACAGGCTCTGGGCCTGGTCGAGATCCGTCAGGTTTTCCTGGTAAGCAAGATCGGCGCGATCGCCGGCTGTTACGTGCTCGACGGTCTGGTCCGGCGCGGTTCCTCGGTTCGCCTGTTGCGCAACAACGTGGTCGTCTGGACCGGCGAACTCGATTCGCTGAAGCGCTTCAAGGACGACGTCAAGGAAGTGAAAGCCGGTTTCGAATGCGGTTTGTCGCTGAAGAACTTTAACGACATCAAAGAGGGCGATCAGCTCGAAGTGTTCGAAGTCCAGGAAGTCGCACGTACGCTGTAAGGCGTCGATAAAATCGCGCGGCGCAACTTTTGTAGCCCGGGTGGAGCCAAGTGCTTCATCCGGGCTACGATGTTTCAAGGTTCACCATTATGGCTAAACATAGCAAGTCCATCCCCGGTCGCGGCGTTCGCGTCGCCGACCAGATCCAGCGCGATCTCGCCGAAATCATCGCCTATGAATTAAAAGATCCGCGAGTAGGGATGATCACGATCACTGAAGTGCAGGTCACTCCCGACTATGCGCACGCGAAGGTGTTTTTCACCATGCTCAACGACACGCCCGAAGCGGTGCAAAACGCGGTTGCCGGGCTTCGGGCAGCAGCGGGCTTTATTCGCGGCCAGCTCGGTCGCCGGTTGACGATACATGCAACGCCGGAACTGCATTTCGTCCATGACGCCTCGACTGCACGCGGCATCGAGCTGTCAAAATTGATCGATCAGGCCAACGCGACACGGGCCAAGGATGCGGACGACTGATTTGAGTAAATTTGTTGCCGTATGTCGCCTGCATCTTCCGTCATGACCTTATCAACCAAGAAAATCCGTCTGCCGCTGCACGGCGTACTGCTGCTTGATAAATCCGCAGGCCATTCCAGCAACGATGTGCTGATCAAGGCAAAGCGGCTGCTGAATGCGCAGAAAGCCGGGCATACCGGCACGCTGGACCCTTTCGCTACCGGTCTTTTACCGCTTTGCTTCGGCGAAGCGACCAAGTTCGCGCAAGACCTGCTCGATGCAAGCAAGACGTATGATGCGGTGATACACCTCGGTATCGTTACTTCCACCGGTGACACCGAGGGCGAGCGCCTGCGGGTTTGTGATGTCAATGTCACGGCAGCGAAGATTGACGCAGCGCTGGCGCAATTCCGCGGCGACATCCGGCAGGTGCCGCCGATGTATTCGGCATTGAAACGAGAAGGCAGGCCGTTGTATGAATATGCGCGTGCTGGCATCACGCTGGAGCGCGAGGCGAGAGCGGTCACCATCCATTCCCTGGAGTGCATCGACTACAAGGCGCCGTACCTGACGATCCGGGTGTCCTGTTCCAAAGGAACCTATATTCGTGTACTTGGCGAGGACATCGGCGAAGTGCTCGGCTGCGGCGGGCATTTGAAGGCGCTGCGAAGGACCGGGGTCGGCGCGCTGCGGGTAGAGGGCGCGAATACGCTGGAGTCCATTGAGGCCACCTCGCAGGAACAACGTGCCGGCTTACTTGCACCGGTCGATACTTTATTATCAACGTTTTCGCCGCTGTCCCTGACGGATGAGCTGGCCAGGAGATTTCTCCACGGCCAGCGCCTTGCGCTCGGCAAGGAAAACGTTCATTTGCCCAATCAACGGGAACGCATGCGTGTCTACCGAGCATCCGATGGCAAGCTGCTGGGAACAGCGCAACTCATGGAATTCGGCGTACTTGCACCGGAACGCCTCATCGTCGCCTAACAGCAATTCGACAACGCATCAGGAAATAGAGCCCGTTTCCATAGCGCATGCTGCCCGTCCATGAGCGGAAAGCAACTCCTTGAAATATCAGGCGTTTTCGATTTTAATGCGGCGCAGCATGCTATACTTTTGGGTTTTCCGCATCCAGCCAACCAACACCATGTCAAACTCCAAACGCGCCCTGCGCAACATCGCCATCATCGCCCACGTTGACCACGGAAAGACGACGCTGGTCGACCAGTTGCTGCGCCAGTCCGGCACCTTCCGCGAGAACCAGCAAGTCGATACCCGTGTGATGGACTCTAACGACCTGGAAAAAGAGCGCGGCATCACGATTCTGGCAAAGAACTGCGCGGTCGAATACGAAGGGACGCACATCAACATCGTCGACACCCCGGGTCACGCCGACTTCGGCGGCGAAGTGGAGCGCGTGCTGTCCATGGTCGACAGCGTGCTGCTGCTGGTGGATGCGGTGGAAGGCCCGATGCCGCAGACCCGCTTCGTGACACGCAAGGCGCTTGCGCTCGGCCTGAAGCCCATCGTCGTCGTCAACAAGATCGACCGTCCGGGCGCACGGCCTGACTGGGTGATCAACGCGACATTCGAATTGTTCGACAAGCTCGGCGCAACGGAAGAACAGCTTGATTTTCCTGTCGTCTACGCCTCCGCACTGAATGGCTATGCGAGCCTCGATCCGGCGAACCGCGAAGGCACGATGAAGCCGCTGTTCGACGCCGTATTGCAGCACGTGCCGGTACGGGACGACGATCCGGACGGTCCGTTGCAACTGCAGATTTCCTCCCTCGATTACTCTTCCTACGTCGGCAAGATTGGCATTGGCCGCATCAGCCGTGGCCGCGTCAAGGCTTTGCAGGATGTGGTCATCATGAACGGTCCCGATTCCACGCCGATCAAGGCCCGCATCAACCAGGTCCTGAAATTCAAAGGTCTGGAGCGCGTTCTGGTCGACGAAGCGATCGCCGGCGACATCGTGTTGATCAATGGCGTCGAGGAAGTAGGCATCGGCAGCACGGTCTGTGCGCCTGATGCACTGGATGCATTGCCGATGCTGCGCGTCGACGAGCCGACGCTGACAATGAATTTCCTGGTCAACAATTCGCCGCTCGCAGGACGCGAAGGCAAGTTCGTCACCAGCCGCCAGATCCGTGATCGTCTCGACCGCGAATTGAAGGCCAACGTGGCGTTGCGCGTGACCGATACCGGGGACGACACCACCTTCGAAGTTTCCGGTCGTGGCGAACTCCACCTCACTATCCTGCTCGAAAACATGCGCCGTGAAGGCTATGAACTGGCGGTATCCCGTCCGCGCGTGGTGTTCAAGGAGATCGACGGCGTCAAGCATGAGCCATACGAGATGCTGACCGTGGACGTGGAAGATTCCCACCAGGGCGGCGTGATGGAAGAACTCGGCCGCCGCCGCGGCGACCTGCAGAACATGGAACCGGACGGCAAGGGCCGTGTTCGTCTCGAATACCGTATTCCGGCCCGCGGCCTGATCGGTTTCCAGTCGGAATTCATGACCCTGACGCGCGGCACTGGCCTGATGAGCCATATTTTCGACGAGTACTCCCCGGTCGATGCCAGCAAGCCGGAACTGGCGGGCCGTCGCAATGGCGTGCTGATTTCCCAGGATGACGGCGCGGCAGTGGCCTATGCATTGTGGAAGCTGCAGGACCGCGGCCGCATGTTCGTCAGCCACAATGACCCGGTCTATGAAGGCATGATCATCGGCATTCACTCGCGCGACAACGACCTGGTGGTGAACCCGATCAAGGGCAAGCAGCTTACCAACGTCCGTGCGTCGGGAACCGATGAAGCGGTGCGCCTGGTGCCGCCTATCCAGTTGACGCTGGAATACGCGGTTGAGTTCATCGAGGACGACGAACTGGTCGAGATCACGCCGAAGAGCATCCGTCTGCGCAAGCGCTTCCTGAAGGAACACGAGCGCAAGAAGGCGTCGCGCGAAGCGGCGTAAATCATTCGTTGCGGTCCGTGATGCGGACTGCGTGCGGCTGTCACAGCCCGGTCATCCTCGCGGACGCCGGGCTTGTTTTTTACCGTAGCGGAATCGCGTTCCAGCAGGGACATCAGATAAAGCGGAAAATGATTGACTAAATCACAAGCAACCATCCCTTTCAAGGGAAGCGCGGCGGGATGCCCCTCCGCCCGTCCGCAAGATCATCAAAAGTATTGTTTTTAACAAATGCCCATACTGAATACCCACCAGCGCGCCATCCTGCTGATGGTATGCGCCCCCACGCTGTGGAGCATGGCCGGAGTTGTTACGCGCCATCTCGACGCCGCCCACAGCTTTGAAATCACCTTCTGGCGCAGTTTTTTCTCCGCAGTCTTCGTGGCCGGCGCATTATTTTGGCAACAGGGAGCGCAACGCGCTGCGGACGCATTGCGCTCGCTCGGTTGGATCGGCATCCTGTCCGGCATGATGTGGTGCGTGATGTTTGTCTGCTTCATGATTGCCCTCACCAAAACCACCGTCGCCAATACCTTGGTCGTGCTCAGCATATCGCCGCTGCTGACCGCCTTTCTCGCGTGGCTGCTGTTGAAGCAGGCCATTCCGGCGCGTACCTGGGCTGCGATTGCCGCAGCGGCGATCGGCATGATCTGGATGTTCAAACCGGGTATCACCGATATCAATGGAACGCATCTGACCGGCATGCTGATTGCGGTTGCGGTGCCGGTGGCAGCGGCGATCAACCTGATCGCCCTGAAAAAAGCCGGCCAGAGCATCGACCTCATGCCCGCGGTCCTCCTCGGCAGCGTATTTTCGGCGGGGCTGATGCTGCCGCTGGCGTGGCCGCTGCAGGCATCGCTGCACGACATTGCGCTGATGGCCGTGCTCGGCTTCTTTCAGCTTGGTTTGCCGTGCATGTTGATGGTAAAAGCGGCCAAATCCCTGTCGGCGCCGGAGGTGTCGCTGCTGGCTCTGCTGGAGGTGCTGCTAGGCCCGATCTGGGCCTGGTTGGGCGCCGGGGAGGTGCCGGCAAGGGAAACCTTGCTGGGAGGCGGGCTGGTGATGGCGGCGCTGGTATTCAACGAGATCGCGGCGCTGCGGTCTTCCGCAAATCGCCGCGCTTCGCCGGTTCCGTCGTCCTGATCAGGCGACAGCCGTCTGCGACGCCGGTACCGATTGCTGGCTCTTCAATATGTCGGCAATTGCCCCGAACAGCTGATCGATCTGCGGCTTGTCGATGATCAGCGGCGGCGACAGCGCAATGATGTCGCCGGTGGTGCGGATCAGTACATTCTTTTCCCAGAAGCATTTTAGGAACACATCGAATGCCCGCGCGGTCGGTTTGCCAGGCACGCCTTCCAGTTCAATACCGCATACCAGTCCGAGGTTCCTTACGTCCTTCACATACGGCAGGCCCTTCAGGCTATGCGCCGCGTCCTCGAAGTACGGGGCCATGCTTGCAGCGCGGTCGAACAGGGCTTCTTCGCGGTACACATCCATCGTTGCGAGCATGGCGGCGGAGGCGAGGGGGTGGCCGCTGTAGGTATAGCCGTGGAAGAATTCAATCCCGTTCTCGGGCGCGGCGTCCATGAATGCATCATGGATATCCTGCCGCACGATCACCGCGCCCATGGGCACGGCGGCATTGGTCAGGCCCTTCGCGCAAACGATCATATCGGGCACGACGCCGAAGAAATCGGCGGCAAACGGCGCGCCGAGCCGGCCGAAGCCGGTGATGACTTCATCGAAAATCAGCAGGATGCCGTGCCTGTCGCAGATACTGCGCAATTTTTGCAGATACCCTTTCGGCGGCAGGATTACCCCGGTGGAGCCCTGAATCGGCTCAACGATGACTGCTGCCACGGTTGATGGATCATGCAGCGTCATCAGCCTCTGTTCCAGCTCGTCGGCCATCTCGGCGCCATGTTCCGGCAGTCCGCGCGAGAATGCGTTGCGGCCGATATCCAGCGGGTGCCGCAAATGGTCGACACCGGCCAGCGTCGGACCGAAATGCTTGCGGTTGCCGGCGATGCCGCCGACCGCGATGCCGCCGAAGCCGACGCCGTGGTAGCCACGCTCGCGACCGATCAGGCGTGTCCGCAGGTTGTCGCCCCGTACGCGATGGTAGGCGAGGGCAATCTTCAGTGCCGAATCCACGCCTTCCGAACCGTCGTTGCAGAAGAACACCCGGTTCAAGCCCTCGGGCGCGATGGCAACCAGGGCACTGGCCGCTTCGAAGACTTTCGGATGTCCCATCTGGAACAGCGGCGCGTAATCCATGGTGGCAGCCTGCTTCTGGATGGCATCGACGATTTTCGGATGCGCATGGCCGGCATTGACGCACCACAATCCGGCAGTACCGTCGAGAATCTTGCGGCTGTCATCGGAGGTGTAGTGCATCCCGGCGGCGGAGACCAGCATGCGGGGCCTGGATTTGAATTGCCGGTTGGCAGTGAAAGGCATCCAGAAATGATCGGTATTGGGCGTGTTCGGCATGCGTCACCTGTTCTGTGGTTGGGCTTGTTATGTTAGTCCTTTTAGCGGCGTCCCGGGTTGCCGCCCGCCGGACACGGGCAGCGGCTTTTTCACCGGTGCCGGTAAAATAGCGGCTGACCCGCCATGCGGCCGGGCATCTGTATTCCTGCCGCATGCTCTCTTTGATGGATATTGTTGCCTTGAATTCGTCCAAATTGCCTTCCCGCCGTCTCTCCGTCGCGCCAATGATGGATTGGACCGACCGCCATTGCCGCATGTTTCACCGGCAGATCACCCGCCATACCTGGCTGTACACCGAAATGGTAACCACCGGCGCATTGCTGTACGGCGACGTGGCCCGCCATCTTGATTTCAATGACGAAGAACACCCGGTCGCTCTGCAGGTCGGCGGCAGCGAACCGGCCGACCTGGCGAAAAGCGCCAAACTCGGCGAACAATGGGGATACGATGAAATCAACCTGAACTGCGGCTGTCCATCGGAGCGGGTGCAGAAAGGCGCGTTCGGCGCGTGCCTGATGGCCGAGCCGCAACTCGTCGCCGACTGCGTGAAGGCCATGCGCGACACGGTAGCGATCGACGTAACCGTCAAGCACAGGATAGGTATCGGCAGATCCGAATCCTATGCATTCGTGCGCGACTTCGTCGGTACGGTGGCACAGGCCGGCTGCAAAACCTTCATTGTGCATGCCCGCAATGCGATCCTCGAGGGACTCAGTCCGAAAGAGAACCGCGAGATTCCGCCGCTCAAGCCGGAGTTCGCCTACCAGCTCAAACGCGATTTTCCCGAGCTTGAAATATTGATCAACGGTGGTATCAAGACGCTGGCGGAAATCGATGCGCAACTGCAGCATGTGGACGGCGTCATGCTCGGCAGGGAGGCCTATCACAATCCCTACCTGATGGCCGCGTTCGATGCGCGGTATTACGGCGACGACGCACCGGTCAATACGCGCCTGCAGGTCCTGCAGGCGATGCTGCCTTATATCCGCAGCCAGCTTGCGCGCTACGGTGCGGGAACACCGGGCGGCGGTCTGCGCTTGAACAGCATTACCCGGCATATGCTGGGCCTGATGGCCGGCATGCCGGGGGCACGAGCTTTCCGTCAAACCTTGTCCGATTCGAAGAAGCTGGCTGCAGGCGATGGCGAACTGCTGCTGCAGGCTTACCAGCGCATGCAGCCTCTGGCAGCCTAGCATCGCATCGAAGAATCGCCGCGGGCGGAGTCGCCGCCTGCGGCGTCGCGCATACGTCTTTGAAAGCATGCGCTCCCAGGCGCATAGCCGCCCCTCGATTCCCGGCATCAAGCCATTCCCCATTACCCTCCACGTAACGGTTTTCGTGGTGCATTCTTGCCCAGGATCCGTGCACGTTCTCATTTCCGATGGCATGAATGCTGCTAAACCTTCGCTTCGGCGAGGTAATGCGTTTGCCAAAATGAACGCACTCCTTCGCGAAATCCAACTTTGTCATCGGAGAACGCATCATGCCTTTACGCAGCGGCAAATCGCAGGACGCAGTCAAGTCCAACATCAAAAAGCTGGTGCATGAGTACGAACATGACGGCACCATCGGCAACAGTCGTCCTGCCTCCAAGAAGAAGGCGGTCAAGCAGGCTGTGGCCATCTCCCTGAAGAAAGCGGGTAAAAGCAGGTCGCAGAAGAAAACGACCAAACATTGAGCGGTACGTCATTCCCGCTCGCCCTCATGCAGCTGAAACCAACAACGAACCCATAAGGAACACGCATATGCCTACAGACAAACCAAGCTCGATGCCGCCTCAGCACCAGGATCATCAACCCGGCTCCGAAAAGGAAATGACGCCGCGTCCGGAATCAACCGGCAAAGCCTACCGCGGAAGCGGCAAGCTGCAGGGGAAAATCGCCTTGATCACCGGCGGTGACAGCGGCATCGGCCGTGCGGCGGCAGTCGCGTTTGCCAAGGAAGGCGCAAGCCTGGTCATCGGTTACCTGGACGAGCATGAAGACGCGAAGGAAACCCAGCGCCTGATCGAAGCCGAGGGACGCGAATGCGTGACCGTCCCCGGTGACATAGGAGATTCCGCGTTCTGCAAAAAGCTGGTGGAGACGGCAATATCGTCCTTCGGCAAGCTTGATGTGCTGGTGAATAATGCGGCGCAGCAGTTTCCAAAGGAGAGCATTGCGGAGATCACCGACGAGCAGCTTGAAAGGACGTTCCGCACCAATATCTTTTCAATGTTCTACCTGGTACGCGCCGCTCTCCCGCACCTGAAGGAAGGTGCGCGCATCATTAACACGACCTCGGTGACCGCTTACCGCGGCAGCTCGCATCTGCTGGACTATTCATCGACCAAGGGCGCGATCGTGGCGTTCACCCGGTCGCTGTCGCAGCAGCTCGCGGAAAAGAAAATCCTCGTCAACGCGGTCGCGCCTGGTCCGGTATGGACTCCGCTGATCCCGGCAACCTTCCCGCCGGACGCGGTAGCGGAATTCGGCGGTAGCGTGCCGCTCGGCCGCCCCGGCCAGCCGGACGAAATCGCCCCGGCCTATGTATTCCTGGCATCGGAAGACAGTTCCTACATGACCGGCCAGGTGCTGCACCCGAACGGCGGCGAGGTGGTTAACGCCTAAGGGAAATGCGCGCATGCGGGACGGACAAGGCAGCAAAGTGCGTCCCGCATGCGGGCTGGAAGAGTGAAAACCGGAGGGGGCGTCGAGGCGCGAAGCTTCTCCGGGTCTCAGTACTCTTTCAAGCGGTTATACAAGGTTTTCAGGCTGATGCCGAGCGCTTCGGCAGTCAGCCGCTTGTTGCCGCTGTAGTGCTTCAGGGTCGCGAGAATGATCTCTTTCTGCGCATCGGCCAATGGCGTGCCGACGAAGAAATTCAGGTAGCCGTCCTGCACGGTGGGTTTCTTGCTGGCGACATCCGAGATGCAATCTTCGAGATTCAAGGTGTCGGTGGCCAGAATGAAGGCGCGCTGCACGACGTTTTTCAACTCGCGCACGTTGCCCGGCCATGAGTAGGACCGCAGCACTTCCAGCGAGCTGCGCGAAAACGTCTTCTGGGTTTTCGCCTCTTCGTTGTGAATCTGCAGGAACTGCTGCGCCAGGAGTTCGATATCGGCACCGCGTTCGCGGAGCGGGGGAATGCGTACCGGAAAGACCGCGAGCCGGTACATCAGGTCTTCACGCAGATGGCCGTCCTTGACCGCCGATTCGAGGTCGCGATTGGTAGCGGCGATCAATCTCACATCAACATTGACTTCTTCGTCCCCGCCGACGCGCGTAAACCTGCCGCATTCCAGAACGCGCAGCAGCTTGACCTGCATGTCGACAGGCATCTCGGTAATCTCGTCAAGAAACAGCGTGCCGCGCGACGCATGTTCGAAATAGCCGATGTGCTGACGGACGGCCCCGGTGAAGCTGCCACGCTCATGCCCGAACAACGCAGCCTCGATGAGATGGGCCGGAATCGCGCCGCAATTGACGGCGACGAAGGTTTCCTCGCTGCGGGAGCTGACCTGGTGAATAGCCTTGGCAATCAATTCCTTGCCGGTGCCACTTTCGCCGACCAGCAATACGGTAGCGTCGGTGACAGCCACGCGTTCGACTTGCTGGTACAAGCGCTCCATGGTCGGGGAGAGACCGTACATGATGCCAAAGCGCTTTAACGATTGGTCTAGAGCCATGTGAATCGATTTGCTTTCTGCCGTACACGGCGTCTGGCGACGCCGCGCAAGAGTGTCTGGGGGATGAGTGCGCTGATTGTTACATCACTGTTGGAAGAGTCGCTTGCGTTAGTTCAGTTCCTCAACACAAAGGAACGCATCTCTTGCGAATGCATACCGCACAGTTGCGTTATGTCAGCAGATTGGGGCAGTGGCTTAGAACTCAACACGGTCATATCTTCAACATAGTGTATGGACGCGTGAAGTAAATACCGATCGTCGCCCATTCCGAAAACCGGAAGACCTTCATCACAACGGTGGGCAACGTCTACATCATCTTGCAATTACATCGAGCAACTTGACGAGAATCCGTAATGCAATCTTTTACCAGCTGCATGTAACGCTTACTGTTCAACTGTAATTTTTACGGTTTCCCTTTTCGATTCTGCATGATGCAGAGCCCTGAACGACACAATCGCGACCACTTCATTAGTAAAAGTTGCTGGCACAGTTTCTGCGTTTGAGGTGAGACCGACTTTTGCAAATAAGTTAAGAAACTTATCGCAATTGCTATGGTCAAGGTTTGAGCCAACATCACTTATCGAAAGGAATAATTATGAAATCACTTATCGGCGCATCTAAAGTTCTGGCAGTTACTGCAGTGTTGAGCCTGGCGGTTGTTGGTTGCGGTCAACGTGGCGCAGGCGACCAATCCGGCGCATCCAGCGGTGGCGGCACACCTGGCAGCTCGCAAAGTTCGGGCGGTTCGGGCAGCATGGGTTCTTCCGGTGCAGGCGGCGGCGCAGGCGGTACAGGCGGCGCTACCGGCTCCGGCTCCGGCTCCAAGTGAAAGGTAAATCCATGAAAGCAATCGTCAACACCTCCAAGGTCGTCCTGGTGACCGCGTTAATGGGGTTGGCATTTGCTGGATGTAGTCGTGAAGGTTCGGAATCCGGTGGTAGTCCAAGTACCGGCGCCGCAGGTGGCGCCGGCGGTTCGACATCCACCCCGAGCAGCACGGCAAGCACACCCAGCACGCCGGCACCAAGCGCCAGCACACCATCAACCACCACGCCGCCAGCTGATAGCAGCACGGCAGGTGCGGCCGGCAGCACGCCAAGCAGTGGCGCGGCCGGATCAACCGGAAGCGCAGGTGGTGCAGCAGGTGGCACCGGTACAACTGCAGGGGCATCGCCGACATCGCCAACGTCTCCGCCAAGCGCTACAGATGGCGGATCCTCGGCTGGCGGTTCTTCAGCAGGCGGCGCTTCAGGCAGCACTGGAACCACAGGTAGCACAGGCAGCACGCCTGGTTCATCAGGTTCGACACCGGGCTCCGGTTCGAGCTCAAGTGCAAGTCCTGCCGCAGGCGGCACATCCGGCGCAAGCGGTTCCACAGGCAGCGGTTCGACTGGCAGCAGCGACAGCAGCACGTCCGGCGGCACCAGCGGTGGCGCGTCGGGCTCCGGTTCAACCGGTTCAGGCAGCAGTGCCTCCGACCCGAGTTCATCCTCATCGGGCGGCACCGGCAGCACCACCGGCAGCGGTTCTTCCGGCACGGGCGGATCGTCGACCACCGGTTCAAGCGCTTCCACCGGCAGCACCACTTCCCCTGAGCAAAGCGGCTCATCGGGCAGCACGTCCGGTTCGGGTACATCGAAGTAAAGATGTACGTTCGCTTGAAGGCAAACGTCAAAGCTTCTTGCGCTTCATTTGAGTCGAATCAATTGAAGTCCTTCGAGGATTTGGCGTTTGCCGATTTCGTGCGTGTGCCATTGCGGTAATCTTGCTTTGGACATGTTGCCGCAAGCTTCTTTTCCTGCGGGAGACTCGGCATAAGATTGCCGAAACGGTGACTCGATGAAGCAACGGGCGTGTATTCCGAGGGATGCACGAAAGAAGGGCGAGGAGAACATCGTCCGGTAAAAACACATTGGCGATTTGCGCGGCAACGCGATGGCAGCGGCATCGCAGCGTGCAACACAAGGGAGAGATGCCATGGATGTAATCCATACCCCTGCCGGCAGCGACCCAGGCGGTCACGGCAGCTCCATTTCATGCAATGCACCGTCATGGGTGAACCTTGCAGGTTTCCCGTGCTCCAATACCGTGTGCGCATCGAATGCGCATTCATCCGGCATCTATCGGTGTGTGGTTCATACATGCCGAATGTCTCTTCAACTTGTTCCATGATGTTCTAACGGTTCCTCTCCACTTCAGGAAGGCGGCCCTATGCATGACCAATCGCGCTGCGCTCGGTACCGTCCCCGACAAGGCTGTCGATCGCATTTCCTTCTGTCGTCACTGAGGCTGCGAGAAGACGTGGAAACTTCAGGCGGCCAAGTGCATCGACCGGATGCGGCATCAGATTTCAACCATTGCGCAACATCAGACAGAGATATTTAATATGCCCCATGTACTTATCGTCGACGACGATGCCAATACGCGCGAAGCGCTGATGGAAATCGCCTCCGCTGAAGGCTTCACTTCGGCCATGGCCGGAAACATACGGGATGCTCAAATCCAGATCATGCGACAGCGCCCGGATGTCGTGCTGATCGACCTGAAACTGCCGGACGGCAATGGAATGGATCTGTTCAACGACATCGAATCCCGGGCCACGACCGAAATCGTATTGATCACCGGCCATGCCAGCGTCGAAACCGCAGTTGAGGCCTTACGCCTCGGCGCGGCCGACTATCTCACCAAGCCGATCAATTTCAAGCGGTTAAAGGGCTTGCTTTCACGCATCCCGCGCACTGTCGACCTGAAGGAAGAAATCGGCGTGCTGCGCAGCGAACTGCGTCGACTCGGCCATTTCGGTCAGATGCTTGGTGCCGCGCCTGTCATGCAAAAGCTGTACAACCACATCGGCCGCGTTGCTCCGACCGAGGCGACGGTATTGCTCCTGGGCGAAAGCGGCACGGGAAAAGAACTGGCTGCACAGACCATTCACGATCTGAGTCTGCGAAGCAAACACCCGTTTCTTCCGGTCAATTGCGGCGCCATTTCGCCGCAACTGATCGAAAGTGAAATCTTCGGGCATGAGAAGGGCAGCTTCACCGGTGCGGACCGCCAGCACAAGGGCTACTTCGAACGTGCCAACGGCGGCACGCTGTTCCTGGATGAAATCACCGAGATGCCAATCGAACTGCAGGTCAAGCTTCTGCGTGTTCTGGAGACCGGTTCTTTCATGCGCATCGGCAGCAACCAGGAACTGGATACCGATGTACGAGTGATCGCCGCCAGCAATCGCGATCCGGAAGCGGCAGTAGCCGAAGGAAAGCTCAGGCTCGATCTCTATCATCGGCTCAATGTATTTCCGCTGCGAATCCCTCCATTACGCGAACGCGGCGCAGACGTCCAGTTGCTGGCGGAGCATTTCCTTGCCGAGATGAATGCGGCACACGGCACAAACAAGGTGTTGTCGCCGGACGGACTGGATTGTCTCGCCAATTATCACTGGCCCGGCAATGTGCGTGAGCTGCGCAATTACATGCAGCGTGCATTCATTCTTTCCGATGATGTGCTTGATGCGGCTGCGCTGGCGCCTGTCATCACGACTCAAAATCCGGTTGGATTGACGCTCTCGATTCCAGTGGGGACCTCGCTTGCGGATGTCGATCGCAAGCTGATTTATGCGACGCTTGAGTTGTGCGGAGGGGTGAAGAAGCGGGCGGCGGATATTCTCGGGATCAGTTTGAAGACCTTGTACAACAGGCTGGAGGAGTATGGGCTGTATGAGGAAGTGCCGAAGAAGGATGATGCCAGTTTTCATAGCAGCGATTCATACCACTGACCATAGGCCGTTGGGATTGCATACTACTTGTCAATCCCGCGCAGTGTTTTGCAGGGGTTTCGGACAGCATGCTGTCCGCCTGCGAAACGGTACGGTCTTGCAAGCCGAGACGTACGCTGCGAGGGGGAAATCCAGAGCGACGGCGTGTCTTCGATGATGCAACCCTTATGACTCTCCGAAGAGTCTGGCCGTGACTGACCCCGGCGGGACGCAGCGCCTAATCGTCCCGCACCACCATCGTATCGATCACCACGATCAATTCCTCCGGTGCCACCGGCTTGGTGACGTGCATCTGGAAGCCGGCGGTGAGGGCGCGTATCCGGTCCTCGCGTTGGGCGAAGGCGGTGAGGGCGAGTGCGGGAAGGCGGTGCAGGGGGAGTGTGCCGTCGGCTGCTTTCCATGCCCTGATCTTGCGTAATACCGCATATCCATCTTCGCCGGGCATGGCAATGTCGCATACGAGCACGTCCGGATATTCGTCGGCCGATAGTGTCGGCAGCCATGTCATGACGCCTTTCGCCGATTCAGCGGCGAATACCTTCGCGCCTGCATTGGTAAGCACGATGGTGAGCGATTCGCGTGCTTCTTCCTGGTCGTCCACAAGCAATACGCGCAGCCCATTCAACGAAGGCAGCGGCAGGCCGTTGTCGATACCGTCCTCGCAATGCACTGCGGGCGTGTATTTATCGGCCGGAGTGCGCAAGGGGAAATAGACGGAAAAAGTGGTGCCTTTGTTTTCGCCTTCACTTTCGGCGCTGACCTTGCCGCCATGCAGTTCGACCAGGTGCCGCACCAGGAACAGGCCGAGGCCAAGTCCGCTGTGGTCGCGGGTGCTCGATGTGTCTTCCTGACTGAAACGGTTGAACAGATGCGGAAGGAAGTCCGGCGATATACCGATGCCGTTGTCCCGGATGGTTACGATGATGTTGCTGCCAGATTGGGTGGCGGACAGCCAGATGTCGCCGTGGTCCGGCGTGAATTTGACCGCGTTCGAAAGCAGGTTCCACAAGATCTGCTGCACGCGGTCGGAATCGCCCTCGACCTGTTCGTTGTTGATGCCATAGGTGCAGTGCAGTTCGATATGCTTGGCGGTTGCGTGGGCGCGTACGCTTTCCACCGCGGCCTGCACGATCGGAAGCAGTGCGAAGGGTTGCTTTACCAGGCGCAGTCTGCCGCTCATCATCCGCGTGACGTCCAGCAGATCTTCGATCAAACGCACTTGCTGTTCGACACCGGTCTTGATTCCCTGAAGCGCACGCTGCGCAAGCGGCGCACTGCTCGCTTCCTTCACATAGTTTTCCAGTACATGCGCCCAGGTTTGTATGCCATTGAGCGGTGCGCGCAGTTCATGGGAAACGATGGCCAGAAACTCGTCGCGTGCCCGTGCGGCGGTCTCCGCCTGGATGCGGGCGGTACGCTCACGCGCCAGCAGATCGTCACGTTCCTTTTCGGCGCGGGCACGGTCGGTAACGTCATAGGCAATGCCGATGACTGATTCGATCTTCCCATTCGGGCCGACCTCGGGAATTACCCGGCCGGAGAAGTAACGCATCTGACCGTCTATGCTGTGGTCGAAGTCGAGGCGCTGCTCGTGGCCAGTAGCGAAGGCAGCGCGTGCGGCAGTGTCCCATGCATCGACAACGCTTGACGGCAAGCCCAGTTCAGCCTTTGTTTTTCCGAGATAGGAGGACGCGGGCAGTGTCGATAGCTTTTCGATTGCGGGATTCACATACAGATGACGCAGGCTGTGGTCGAGACGGGAGATGATGTCGGAGGAATTCTCGACCATCGTCTTGAATTCATCTTCGCACGCCGCCTGGGTGACGCTTCGGGAAGTTGTCCCGTTGGGAGCACTGCCGTTGGGAGCTTCGGCATCGTGATGGGCGCGCATGGCGGCTTTCCCGGTTTCATGCGCCTCCCGGTACGGTGGCTCGGCCAGTATGGATGCGACAGGGCCGCTCAGGGCCGCAGCCATTGCGGGCTTGATTCCCGCGCTTGAAGCATCATTACGGGCCGAACGTCGTTTCATGCCGCTGCTCCGGGCGGCAGATTGCGCATCGTCTTGGTTTGCCCGGGCGTACCGGGGATGGGGCGGACGACAGAAACAGCGCGCAAGTGATGATGGTTATTCATTGCCAATATCGGAGAGTTGCCTGCATGCGGCTGCCCGGAGCAACCCTGGAAAGGTCGGGGCTTGTCTGTCTGTTGCAGCCGCATGCAGGTTCTTTTCCGGTCAATAAAAATCTCGTTCAGGCAGTCTTGGTGCTGACCGGATTCGCTTGTACCTGCCGTTGCACACCGGCGATGAACTCGCTGAACTGCTCTGCGATCGCCGGATGCTTCAACGCAAAGTTTACCGATGCTTCCAGGTAGCCCAGCTTGGAGCCGCAGTCATATCGATGACCCTTGAATTCATAGGCAAGCACGGGATCGACTTTGAGCAAGGACGCGATGGCATCGGTAAGCTGTATTTCGCCGCCGGTCCCCGGCTGGATCCGTTCGAGGTGGTCGAAAATGTCCGGCGTAAAGACATAGCGGCCGACTACGCCGAGCGTTGACGGCGCGTGCTCCGGCTGTGGCTTTTCCACGATATCCGCGACGCGGTGAATGCGCACACCCATCGATTGCGGACGCACGATCCCGTATTGATATGTCTGATCGAGCGGCACGGTCTGCACACCGACCACCGAACTTGCGTGCTGTTCATACAGGTCGATCATTTGCTTTAGGACCGGTACTTCGGCATCGATCAAATCATCGGCGAGCACGACGGCAAAAGGCTCATCGCCCACCAGCGGCTTGGCGCACAGCACGGCATGGCCGAGGCCGAGCGCTTCGCTCTGGCGTACATAGGAGTAATGCAGATTGTTCGGCAGCAGAGTCTGTATTTCCTTCAGCAATTTCAGCTTGCCGTGCGATGCCAATTCGGCTTCCAGTTCGTATGCCTTATCGAAATGATCTTCAATGGAACGCTTGCCGCGTCCGGTGACGAAAATCATTTCGGTAATTCCTGCGGCGGCTGCTTCCTCGACTGCATATTGAATAAGAGGCTTATCAACGATGGGCAGCATTTCTTTCGGCGAAGCTTTTGTGGCAGGCAAAAAACGTGTGCCCAATCCGGCGACAGGAAATACTGCTTTACGAATTTTAGTCATTTGTGGTCTCTCTTAAGTCTGTGGGTTCACCAATTCGGCAACCATGATTCGGGTAACGATTACACCGCTCTGCCAGTTTTTACATGCGCTCAGGGCATGCATATGAGCACAGGCTGCAATGCTTGACGCTTCTTGCAAGAGGGGCGGCATGTCGCTGGCTATCGCTACTAGCTGCGTACATAAGCATGAAGCGTACCGGCGGCGCATTGCATGCGCTGCATCAGCATATGGGTACGGAAGGCTTTGATGAAGATCATCCTGGCTCCTCGACCAATCCGTATAGTGAATAGACCTTAAGAGCGACGACTCGGTGCATTGCCACTCTGCGTCGCTGGAAAATGGTGCTGGGTTCCTTCAAGGAACCGGCGTCAATTGCAACGTCATAAAAACTATTTTGAATTGAGGAATTGTTTTGAACCGTCCAAGCACATAGGTAACTTCCCATGTGGTGCGTGCCGGCGCATGGCTTTTCATTCGTGCGCTCACCGCCTGTCGTCGCTTTGTCTTTGCTTATCCGCTGCTCACTATCAGTTCGGGTCATTGCGAGTTGGAAATATTTCCCGCCGCAAGCATAAAAGACAAGGGTCCATCAACGATCGGCATCGTTCTTGCATCGGCACGTAGGATGCGTTGCAGTTTTTTCTATCAAAAATACTATTTTCACGCTTGGTAACGCGAGGAGGCATGGAGTCAAAGGCAGGTATGGCAGCGAGATGTTCCTGCTGCAGCCAACGGAAATTTTGTTTGCAACCTTAACGCGATATATGAAGAAATGACGATCGATGCTTCCATCACATCAGCGGATCAATGCAAGCCGAGAGGCAATGGAAGCGCACATCGAATGAGCCGCCGGCAGCGTTTGCATCAGCATGCGATCGCACGCATGCGGCTGAACGAGTCGCCGCGACTCGAAGATTACCTGATGCGTTCCTTTCCTAGCGCATCGGATCCAGCACACAATCACCCGCACAACGATCAGCGCACGTGTCATCTCCGATGCGTCGCTGTCCTGCGCCATGCGCAGTGTGTCGCCGGAAAAATTTGCTGCTCGTTCCCATACACCGCCCTCGCACGGCCGGTCGCCGGTCCGGCACGCATTTCCGCATTTTCAATCACCCTACACGCCATCAAGGCAAGGAGATAGCATGGCTTCAGCAATCATCGTTTTTTCGCATCTACGCTGGGATTTCGTGTATCAGCGCCCGCAGCATCTACTGTCGCGCCTTGCGCAGCACTATCCGATCGTGTTCATCGAAGAGCCGCTGCACCACGACACCGACACGTTCATGAAAACCTATTCGCCGGCGCCGAATATCCTGGTGTGCCAGCCGCATACTCCGGTGAACATGCCCGGTTTCCACGACGATCAACTTCCGCATCTGCAGAAACTGACCCGTCAACTGGTGCGCGACTATCCGGACCATATTACGTGGTTCTACACGCCGATGGCGTTGCCGCTCCTGCAGGAACTGAAGCCCCGCCTCGTGGTGTACGACTGCATGGATGAACTTGCCTCTTTCAAGAACGCACCCAAGCAACTGCTGCAGCGCGAGAATGCAGTCTTGAAAACGGCAGATATCGTATTCACCGGCGGCCCCAGCCTTTATCGCTCCAAGCAGGACCGTCATCCGAACGTGCATTGCTTCCCGAGCAGCGTCGACCAGAAGCACTTCGTGCAGGCGCTCGACCGCACCAATTCGCACCCGGCCCACAAGGAGATTCCTGGCCCGCGTCTCGGCTTCTACGGTGTCATCGACGAGCGCTTCGATGCGGAGCTGATCGGAAAGGTCGCCGCCGCCCATCCTTCATGGCAGATCGTGCTGGTCGGTCCGGTGGTGAAGATCGATCCTGCCACGCTGCCGCAGGCATCCAACATTCACTACCTGGGCCAGCAGCCCTATGAGGCCCTGCCGCAATTCCTGGCCGGCTGGGATGTCTGCCTGCTGCCGTTTGCGCTTAACGAGTCGACCAAATTCATCAGTCCGACCAAGACGCTCGAATACATGGCCGCCGAACTGCCGATCGTCAGCACACCGGTGACCGACGTTGCGGATGCCTATAGCGATATCGTGGCGATCGCCCATGATGCGCCTTCCTTCATCGCGGCATGCGAAGCCGCGTTGCTCGCCTCGCCGGAGGATCGTGCACAGAAGATCAAAGGCATGCGTCGCGTACTTGCGTCAACTTCATGGGATTCGACGGTCGAGAAGATGCGCCACCTGATGGATACCACGCCGCGCAAACAGCAATTACCGGAGCAGCAGTCCGCGGGCATCGCCGAAGAGCCGGTCGATGCGGTCGCCAACGTCAAGGGCTTGCGCCAGCAAGGCGCGACGCGCTACGTCAAGACGGCCATCATCGGCGCCGGCCCGACCGGCCTTTCCGCCGCCTATCACCTCGGCCATGACACCGTCCTGTTCGACAAGAACTCGATGGTCGGGGGCTGGTGCAGATCGATCAAGGACAACGGCTTCACCTTCGACTATGCCGGCCACATCATGTTCTCGAACGATCCATACGTGCTGGAGATGTACGACATCCTTCTCGGTTCGAACGTGCACTGGCAGAACCGCGAGGCATGGGTGTACAGCAAAAACGTTTATACCCGCTATCCGTTCCAGGGTGCGCTCTACGGCCTGCCGCCGGAAACGATCAAGGAATGCATCATGGGCGCGATCGAGGCCCGCTATGGCAGCGCCAAGCCGGCCGAGCAGGCGCCAGCACCGGCTGTCGCGCCGACCGCCGCCAAGGCGAACGACTGCTGCGCCGACGGCGGCGTGACACTGCCGTCGACAAAGGTCGCAGCGCTGGAGAAGAAGGGGCCGGCAAACTTCGAAGAATTCATTTATCAGGTATGGGGCAAGGGCATCGCCAAGCATTTCGCGATTCCGTACAACCGCAAGATCTGGGCAGTGCCGCTCACCGAGATGGAAACCTCCTGGCTCGGCGGACGGGTGCCGCTGCCTAACCTGGAAGAGATCATCGACGGCGCACTGCAACCGGTCGGCAAGCCGATGGGGCCAAATGCCCGCTTCGGCTATCCGTTGCGCGGCGGCTTCCAGGCATTGATGTCCGGCTTCGTCCCGCACATCAAGGGTACGATCGAACTCAATGCCGATGTCGTCCATATCTCGCCCAAGCAGCGCACCATTACCTTGGCCGATGGCCGCCGCTACCAGTACGACAACATGATCAGCACCATGCCGTTGCCGGAACTGGTCAAGATGGTCGGCGATGAAGCGCCGGACGAAGTAAGGGAAGCGGCGAAGGGACTGAAGCACATCTCGGTACGGTGCGTGAACCTCGGCGTGGCGCGTGAAAACATCACCGACAAGCACTGGATCTACTACCCGGAAGACAACACCATCTTCCACCGCATCTTCGTGCAGGGTAACGCCAGCCCGGAATGCAACGCGCCCGGCGGTTTCGGCATCACCTGCGAAATCACCTACTCGCCGACCTACAAGCCGCTGCCGGTATCGGGCCAGGAACTGATCGACCGCTGCATCCAGGATTGCATCAAGGTCGGCATGTTCCGCGAGGACGACAAGGTCATCGCCGCCAACGAAGTCGACATGCCGTATGCCTACGTGGTGTACGACCACGAGCGGGCCGCGAACGTGGAGGTGGTGAAGAAGTGGTTCCTGCAGCATGACATCGTGCTGTATGGCCGCTACAGCGAGTGGGAATACTACAACTCGGACCATGCTTTCCTTGCCGGGAAGAAGGCGGCGGAAGCGGTGAAGTGGCTGGAGCCGAAGAAGAGTGCGACTGCAGAGTGAGTTGGTAGTAAGTTTAATGTGACGGGCCAGCCGGTTTGGGAATGCATGATTTCCGGGCCGGCTGGCTTTTTTGTTGTATGCGACCGTGCTGGCCCTGGCGAGCTACCTATTACCTGTCATTCCCGCGAAGGGTTTTGCAGGGGTTTCGGACAGCATGCTGTCCGCCTGCAGAACGGTACTGGCTTGCAAGCCGGGACGCGCCCTGCAAGGGGGAATCCAGAGTTGCGGAGTGTCTTCGGTGATGCAACGCATGCGGCTCTCCGAAGAGACTTGCCGGGACTGGCCCCGGCGGGCCACCTTCTTTTTTGTCTCGCCAAAAAAGAAGGCAAAAAAAGCGACCCCGTTATCGCCGCCCGCTGCGCGGGTTCCCAAAAGCAGGCGCACTGAAACGGGAAGTGAAACAAACTCGCCTGCGGCTCAGACAGGTTTCACTTCTTTATCCGTTTTGACCGCGGCACTTTTGGCGTCGCTAAAAGGGGATGAACGGCCACCCCATCCCCACCCTGGCCCTCCCCTTAAGGGGAGGGAACTGGCCTGTTCTTTACCTTGCACACTCAAGAGACAAGCAAAGGAGCGTTTAAATCATCATCGCTAGCGGCAAAGTAAAGAACG
>JAESFT010000398.1_pt1 | contig 29196 bp, 27 predicted proteins | sample 9269451 | NCBI WGS metagenome assembly JAESFT01 (sample SAMN14502557, study PRJNA617106) | algae metagenome | isolation source: Scytonema hyalinum WJT4-NPBG1 and co-occurring heterotrophs from well... | place: USA: Mojave Desert, Joshua Tree National Park, California | collected 2006-05-25
GCCGCGCCAACGAGGACGCCAGCACAAACCGCCGCTCAACAGCCATGATCCACTCCTTCCGCTATCGGCCTCTGCCAACGACCCATGAACACGAGACGTAAAGGACGAACGTGGGGCACGGAAGCCAGCGAACGTGCGCCTCGCCGCGCCCAAGGTTGAGGTAGGGCAGTAAGGAAGCCCTAACCACAATGTTGGAGGGGTCTGCCCGGGGCGGGACGATCCTGATTGTGCCGCGTTCTGCTCCTACGTCGCTGCTCAAGCCAGCATCAGGAGGCGTTCAGCATGTTTGATGTGAAGCCGGATCGGGTGGGATGGACCGTGTACGACGTAGAGACCGGCAAGCCTGCCGTGCTGGACGATCTAGTGCTCACGGAGCTGGAACACGAGACAGCCGATGAGCTGGCGGGTCTTCTCAACCGCAACGTCTACGGCTCGCGCCAGAAGCGCCTGAGCAAACGGCCGCTGCCTTCATCACCTGCTCGGCGGGACATCGGCAAACCGCCTGTAAGGTCATGATATTCCGACGCCTACGGCCGGCCCGATCATCTTTGAGGTGCGGGCGGGCAGCAGCTGCCGATCAGCACCTGTCGGGTCGTGCCCTCCGTCAATGTTAGCCCTTCCCTAACCAGCATGACCCATCCTCCTCGGCTTGAGGTTGGAAGCAGACAGAGGGGTCGAGCGATGGATGTGCTAATTGCTGGCTCCTTGCTGTCCCTTGTGATCTGTGTTGGGGCCCTCCTCACGGAGTGGCGACTCGTCTCACCAGGCCGGCGCCACACGGCTACCCACAGGCTAAAGCGAGGCTGATCACCTCATTGGGCAGCACCAGACGGGCCTTAGCTCCACCACCTCCAATCCTGCCTCGGATGCCAAGAGGGCGTTCGGACCAGCGGGAAAGCACGCCGGCCGTTCTAATGCGGGTAGGGTGACCGAGCGCGGCAGCCCCTGATCAGAAGCAGGATCATCAGGGCACGCATCGCTGCATTGATGAGGCGGGCTCGCATCCAACATCCCTCCCCCGTGGTCAGGATTGGAGGAGCGTGCTCCTGGTCTCTTAATGAGCCGCTAATGAACCTGGCCGCAAAAGAGCCAAGGTTGGGCAGCAATGTCATAGAAGCTGTTGCGTTCGCGGCCTCACCTCATCAACCTCGGTTCTTCAGGATCACACGCTATGTCGCGCGCCTTTGTCGTCGTGCTCGTCCTCACGCTTGTTCTGCCGGTACTCGCCTTCATCGCTGCAGCGTCCGCAGCGGGTACGAGCCCCGACCTCATAGGAGGTGGTCTGACGTTCTTTGTTGTGACCGCGGCTGTGGTCGCCATGCTCTTTGAGGTCAAGCGCCTCGCTGACAACTAACCCCGAGGACCTTACAAGCTCAGCACGCCGAGAGCCGCGCTCTGCCATGCGGCGGCGTCCTATAGGTCGCTGCCAGGTCTTTGACCCTTGCTCCCCTTCATGGCATCAGCCGGACGGGGGCGCGTAGCTCAATGGTTAGAGCCGACCGCTCATAACGGTCTGGTTGCAGGTTCGAGTCCTGCCGCGCCCACCAGCCAGGGGCTACGTGGCCGCCGATCCCGCAGGTGGTTCAGCCTTCCCGCTCAACCCTCTGCCTCCACCCCCTCGATCCTTCCTAAAAGTGCCTCGGAGAGGGTTATCGGCAAGCCGGAGCCTCGGGCAGGCGACTGCACTCATCAAGCAACTGGCCGCAGCACACGCTGCAAGCCCGTCTCTGATCGGGCGCGACATCGAGCAAGCTTTGGATCTGAGACGGGTGCTCAGCTCGATACGTGATGGGCCTGCTTTGGTCTGACGTCAGCAGAGAATAATCGGTGTGGGCGCGGAGCAGGACGGCGTTCGCATTGACGCACCTACTGCCAGCGGTTTGTTACCCCACACGTTACCCCAAAGCCGGTTCGCCGGAGGCCTCGCGTGAGATGCCAACCAGCAGCATCGCCGGTAAGTCCCTCTGGCACCTGTGATAATTGAGTGGTGAGCGCGCTGGGACTCGAACCCAGGACCCTCTGATTAAAAGTCAGATGCTCTACCGGCTGAGCTACGCGCTCGAGGGTCAGGTGGTGCGGGGGACATAGGCGCTCCCCGGAGGGCGGTCAACCGCAAAGCCCGGGGCTGCGGCCTTGGGGCCGACGGACATCCGTAGGGGGAGAGCCGTTGCGGCGCTGCCGGAGGGCCTATATTCCTCCTGTTCCCGTCTGGAAAATCCCCTTATGTCCGATCCCCGCCTGCCTTATCTCGCCGAGCTGGAGCGCAAGATCCTGTGGCTGTCGAGCTGGACGATCCACAACGCCAATCACCTGCGGCCGAGCTCCGACGGGCTTAAAGTCGGCGGGCACCAGGCCTCCTCGGCCTCGCTCTCCACCATCCTGACGGCGCTCTATCTCGCGGTGCTGCGCCCGGAGGATCGCGTCGCGGTGAAGCCTCACGCCTCGCCCGTGTTCCACGCCATCCAGTTTCTGCTGGGCCACCAGACCCGCGAGAAGCTCGAGACCTTCCGGGGCTACAAGGGCGCCCAGTCCTACCCCTCCCGCACCAAGGACATCGACGACGTGGACTTCTCCACGGGCTCGGTGGGCCTCGGCGTCGCGCAAACCCTCTTCGCCTCCCTCGTCCAAGACTACGTGAAGGCCCGCGGCTGGGCCAAGGACCAGCCCGAGGGCCGCATGGTGGCGCTTGTGGGCGACGCCGAGATGGACGAGGGCAACATCTTCGAGGCCCTGCTGGAGGGCTGGAAGCACGGGCTTCGCAACACCTGGTGGATCATTGACTACAACCGCCAGAGCCTCGATGCGGTGATCCGCGAGGGCCTCTATGCCCGCTTCGAGGCGATCTTCCGCAACTTCGGCTGGGATGTGGTGGTGCTGCGCCACGGCAAGCTGCAGGAGGCCGCTTTCGCCGAGCCCGGCGGCGAGCGCCTGAAGGAGTGGATCGAGGCCTGCCCGAACCAGCTCTACTCGGCGCTCACCTTCCAGGGCGGGGCCGCGTGGAGGAAGCGCCTCCTCGACGATCTCGGCGACCAGGGCCCCGTGACGCGGCTCATCGAGAGCCGCTCCGACGAGGAGCTCGGCCGCCTCATGACCAATCTCGGCGGGCACGATCTGCCTTCCTTGCTCGAAGCGTTCGAAGCCATCGATCACGACCGGCCGGTGGTGTTCATCGCCTACACCATCAAGGGATTCGGCCTGCCGCTCGCGGGCCACAAGGACAACCATGCGGGCCTGCTCACGCCGGCCCAGATGGAGGGCTACCGCCGCCAGGCGGGCGTGCGGCCCGGGCACGAATGGGAGCCCTTCGAGGGCCTCTCCATGCCGGAAGGCGAGTTGCGCGCCTTCCTCGACCGGGTGCCCTTCAACGCACGGGGCACGCGCCGCTTCGAGGCGCCGGTCGTGGCGGTGCCGGACGAGCTGCCGACGCCGAAGCAGGCCGCGCTCTCCACCCAGCAGGGCTTCGGGCTAATCCTGAGCGAACTCGCCCGCTCGGACGAGGCCCTGGCCGAGCGCATCGTCACCACCTCGCCCGACGTGACGGTCTCGACCAACTTAGGCGGCTGGGTGAACCGGCGCGGCCTCTTCGCGCGCCAGGAGATGCGGGACCTGTTCAAGTCCGAGCGCATCCCCTCCACCTTCACCTGGGACTTCACCCCCAAGGGCCAGCACCTGGAGCTCGGCATCGCCGAGATGAACCTGTTCCTGATACTCTCAGGGCTGGGGCTCTCGCATTCGCTCTTCGGCGAGCGGCTCCTGCCCATCGGCACGCTCTACGATCCCTTCATCGCCCGCGGCTTGGATGCGCTGAACTACGCCTGCTACCAGGATGCCCGCTTCATCCTGGTCGCCACGCCCTCGGGCGTGACGCTGGCGCCGGAGGGCGGCGCGCACCAGTCGATCTCATCCCCCCTCATCGGCCTCGCCCAGGATGGGCTTGCCGCCTTCGAGCCGGCCTATGTGGACGAGCTCTCCGTGATCCTGCGCTGGGCTTTCGCGTACATGCAGAAGAACGGCGAGGGCGAGCCGAACGAGCGCTCGTGGCTGCGCGACGAGACCGGCGGCTCGGTCTATCTGCGGCTCTCCACCCGCACCCTCGACCAGCCCCAGCGTGCCATGACCCCGGCTTTGGCCGAGGACGTGGTGGACGGGGCCTACTGGATGCGAAAGCCAGGCCCCAACGCGCAGGTCGTGGTCGCCTATACCGGCGCGATGGCGCCGGAAGCCATCGAGGCGGTGGGCCTCATGGCGGAGGACCGGCGCGATGTGGGGCTCCTTGCCATCACCTCGGCCGACCGGCTGAATGCCGGCTGGACCGCAGCGCAGCGGGCGCGCGAGCGCGGGCTTGTGCATGCCCGCTCGCACATCGAGCGGCTACTCGGCGAGGTGCCGGCCCATTGCGGGCTGGTGACGGTGATCGACGGGCACCCGGCGACGCTGGGGTGGCTCGGCTCGGTGATGGGCCACCGCACGCGTTCGCTCGGCGTCGAGCATTTCGGACAGACCGGCACCTTGCAGGATCTGTACCGCCACTACGGCATCGATGCCCAGGGCATCATCCAGGCCGCCCAGGCCATCGCACCAGGACGACCCATCCGACACTTGAGAGCGATGGGGTAAGTCGCCTGGGGTGCAAGGCTATCGATGCATCGCGAACGCAGCACGTCCGAAGCGCCGGTGATCTCTAGCGCAAATAGGTAAAGTACATGCCCAGGAAGGCCGCGACACCCGCTACGACACCAAAGAGCAGCCATCGCGTAGGCCAATCGACCACCCGAATAAGAAGCCAACCGTCGAAGAGCCATCGTCGTATTTGCCAGACGCCGTAGGCTATCGGCACGGCAAATCCGGCGAGGATTACCGCGATAATCCATCCTGCGGGGACAACGTTCAAACCGGAATACGCCAGTCCAAGGCCCATGAAAGGGGTTACAAGAACCAGCACATCGCGCAAGATTGCTACCCTGCGCTGGTTCAAGCGGAGCCCTCCCAGCATGCGGTAGGCCAATCTTACTCTATACTAGCCACCGGAGCACTGTTGTCCGCGTGGATGGCAGGCTCGGCGGTGCCGCCGCTCTCGCCCCGCGCCCAGCCCTCTTTCACTTCGGCGATGTGATCGTTGAGGCGGCCTTCCGCGATCGCCTTCCGCAGGCCCGCCATCAGCTCCTGGTAATAGGCCAGGTTGTTCCAGGTGAGCAGCATCATGCCCAGGATCTCGTTGGAGCGAACGAGGTGGTGGAGGTAGGCCCGGGAATAGGTGTTGGTCGGCGTGCACTTCGAATCCGCGTCGAGCGGCGTCGGGTCGTCGGCGTGCTTGGCGTTCCTCAGGTTCACACGGCCGTAGCGCGTGAAGGCCTGTCCGTGACGGCCTGCGCGGGTCGGCATCACGCAATCGAACATGTCGATGCCGCGGCGCACCGCCTCCACGATGTCGTCCGGCGTGCCGACGCCCATGAGGTAGCGCGGCTTCGTGCCCGGAAGATGCGGCTCCATGGTCTCGATCATCCGCAGCATCACGTCCTGGGGCTCGCCCACTGCAAGGCCGCCGATGGCGTAGCCCTTGAGGTCCAGGTTCACGAGTTCCCGTGCGCTCTCGATCCGCAGCCGCTCCACAGCCCCGCCCTGCACGATGCCGAACATGGCCTTACCGGGCTGCTCGCCGAAGGCCACGCGGCACCGCTCCGCCCAGCGCAGGCTGAGGCGCATCGCCTTTTCGGCCACGTCGTCGGGGCACGGCAGCTTCACGCATTCGTCGAGCTGCATCTGGATGTCGGACCCGAGCAGCCCCTGGATTTCGATGGAGCGCTCCGGGGTCATATGGTGGGTGGAGCCGTCGATGTGCGACTGGAAGGTCACCCCCTGCTCGTCGATTTTGCGCAGAGCCGAGAGCGACATCACCTGGAAGCCGCCGGAATCGGTGAGGATCGGATAGGGCCAGTTCATGAACTGGTGCAGGCCGCCGAGGCGCGCCACGCGCTCGGGTCCCGGCCGCAGCATCAGGTGGTAGGTGTTGCCCAGCACCACGTCGGCACCGAGCGCCTTCACCTGGTCGGGATACATGGCCTTCACGGTCGCGGCGGTGCCCACCGGCATGAAGGCGGGCGTGCGGATCACGCCCCGGGGCATGCGGATCTCGCCCGTGCGCGCGGTGCCATCCGTCTTGTTGACCGTGAAGGTGAAATGATCGGAGGTCATCGGGGTCCTGTTTTGGGCACCATGAGCTTATGTCGGGCCGGCCGCGGCGGTGTCGAGCCGGCGGGGTATCGGCGGCGCCTAACGGATGCCGAGGCTCTGGCGCACAGCCGGAATGGCCGGGCTCCCGTCGCGGGTCGTGACGCCCTGGACCCAGGGGATCCAGGCGTCCGCGTTCACCTTCAGCCACAACTCGGCGGCCGTTTCCGGGTCCAATCCGCCGAAGAGGATCAGGCTCATGACGGTGTTCTGGAGGGCCAGGTTGAATTTGAGATTCTTGATGAAGGCGGCGGCGTTCGGACATTCCGCGCCGAAGCCCGCGCGGGCATTGGTGTAGACGGTGGACCCGCCGAGGTTCGGCCCGAAAACCGCGTCGCCGCCTTCGAGATAGCGCATCGAGAACTTCACGTTCATGGGGTGGGGCTCCCACCCGAGGAACACGATGGGCTGCTTGCGCCGCACGGCCCACTCGACTTCGGCCAGCATGCCCTTCTCGCTCGATTCCACCAGCTCGAAACCCTTGAGGCCGAACTTGTTGGCCGCGATCATCTCCTGGATCAGGCGGTTGCCGTCGTTGCCGGGCTCGATGCCGTAGATTCGGCCCTGCAGGCGGTCGCGGAAGCGCGCGATGTCGGCAAAGGATTTCAGGCCCGCCTCATAGAGATCGCTCGGGACCGCGAGCGTGTACTTGGCCCCCTCGAGATTGATCCCAACGACCTCGACCGAACCGTTGTCCACATACGGCCTGCGATCCGCCTCCATGGTCGGCATCCAGTTGCCGAGGAACACGTCGACCTCGCGATTCTTCATGGCCTCGTAGGCGTCCGGCACGGACAGGAGGCGCGATTGCGGCTCGTAGCCGAGCGCCCGCAGGATGCGCTTGGCGAGGGCGGTCGTCGTGGTGATGTCGGTCCAGCCCACATCCGCGAAACGAACGGAGCGGCAGGCCTCCGCTTCGGCGGCGCGCGCCATCGCGGACCCGGCGAACGCCAGCTGAAGGGCGAGGGCGGCAGCGAGGCCCAGAGAGAAGCGCATCAAGAGGTTCCTGGCGGTGAGGAAAGGCACCGGGCGCGCCGGTCGGGGCCTCATATCGCCGCTGTCGGAGCCCGGCTTGCAAGGGGCATTGTGACGCTTCGGGCACCCGCGCGAGAATGGCCTCAGGCGCGGTGCAGGAGACTGGCGTCGCCGTAGGAGTAGAAGCGGTATCCGGTCGTAATGGCGTGGTCGTAAGCCGCCCGCATGGCTTCGAGCCCGGAAAAGGCCGAGACCAGCATGAACAACGTCGAGCGCGGCAAGTGGAAATTCGTCATCAGCAGGTCCACGGCGCGGAAGCGGTAGCCCGGCGTGATGAAGATCGCGGTATCGCCCGAGAAGGGCGCGATCGTCCCATCCTCTCGGGCGGCGCTTTCCAGCAGCCGCAGCGATGTGGTGCCGACCGCCACGATCCGTCCGCCCCGTGCGCGTGCCTCGTTCAAAGCGGCTGCGGTTGCCTCCGACACCGAGCCCCGTTCGGCGTGCATCCGGTGCTCGGTGGTATCCTCCGCCTTCACGGGCAGGAACGTGCCGGCCCCTACATGCAGCGTTACCGTCCGCCGGGCGATCCCGCGCGCGTCGAGGCGGCGAAAGAGATCGTCGGTGAAGTGCAGGCCCGCGGTCGGCGCGGCCACGGCGCCCTCCTCACGAGCGTAGACGGTCTGGTAATCCTGCCGGTCGCGCTCGTCGGTGGCGCGCTTGCCGGCGATGTAGGGGGGCAGCGGCAACTCGCCGAGCCGCGCGATGGCCTCGTCCAGATAGGGGCCGGTGAGCGAGAACCTCAAGGCGACTTCGCCGCCCTCCCCCTTGGCCTCCACCTCGGCGTCGAGGCGCACGAGTTCGCAGGCCGTGCTCTCGGCCTCCTCCCCGAAACGGATGCGCTCGCCCACCTGCAGCTTCTTGGCCGGGCGCGCGAAGGCGAGCCACCGGTCGGCGCCTTCCCGCTTGTGCAGCATGATCTCGACCCTCGCCGCGCTCTCCCCGCGCACGCGGATGCCGTAGAGACGCGAGGGGATCACCTTGGTGTCGTTGAGGACAAGCACGTCGCCGGGCTGCAGCAGGTCCGGGAGTTCGCGGACGATCCGATCCTCCAGCCCCTGCCCCGGCCGGACCACGAGCATCCGAGCGCCGTCGCGCGGCTCCGCGGGGCGGAGCGCGATGCGGTCTTCGGGCAGGTGGAAGTCGAAGAGGTCGACACGCATGGTTGCTTATCCCTCCCCGCTCAGGGGAGGGTGGCCGAAGCCAAGCGGAGGTCGGGTGGGGCGGAAGCGCGAACTCTAAAGCACCGAGCTTCCATCCCACCCGTCGCCCTGCCGGGCGCCACCCTCCCTTGGCAGGGAGGGATCTTTACGCCGCGTCGGCCATCACCTTCATCGACACAATGCGGTCGGGATCGCGCACGGGCTCGCCGCGCTTGATCTTGTCCACGTTCTCCATGCCTTCCACGACCTTGCCCCAAACGGTGTACTGCTTGTCGAGGAAGCGCGCGTCGTCGAAGCAGATGAAGAACTGGGAGTTCGCCGAGTTCGGCTGGTTCGTGCGGGCCATGGAGCAGACGCCCCGCACATGCGGCTCGGCGTTGAACTCGGCCTTCAAGTCCGGCAGGTCCGAGCCGCCGGAGCCGGTGCCCGTGGGATCGCCGGTCTGGGCCATGAAGCCCTCGATCACGCGGTGGAACACCACGCCGTCGTAGAAGCCCTGACGGGCGAGGGTCTTGATCCGCTCCACGTGGCCGGGCGCAAGATCGGGGCGCAGCGCGATGACCACGCGGCCTTTCGTGGTTTCGAGAATCAGGGTGTTTTCGGGATCATTCGCCATGGGTCTCTCCTGGTTCGATGAGGGCAACGTGCGGATGGAACGGCGGTTCTAGAGCGGCCGCGTGTCCATAAAGCGGAAGGTGAAGGGCCGCCCCGCGATGGCGGCGCCGAGGGAATCGGTGAACGGCAACGGCGTACAGCGCTCGAAGGCCGCCCGCACGGACCGGACGAACCCCTCCCGGGCGTTCGGGTCCGAGCCCGGTTTGTAGTAGGTGATCCGCGGCTGGCCCAGCACTTCGCCGGAGCGCTTGAAGGCGAGCCGCAGGGTGAGTTCCTGGCCCGAGAAGCCGGTGCCCGCCGGATCCCAGCAGCCTCGAATGGCTTCGAAGACCTCGCGAATCCGGTTCACCTGGGCGAGCTTCGTTCCGGAGCCCGGCCGCACGGTGCCGGTCAGCGTCTCCGGCAATGGCGGGGGCGGTTCACGGAAGCGCTCGTCCTCGTGCCCCGTCGCGACCGCAAGGCTTGGCCACAGCAAGAGGAGGAGCACCGCCCCTCCCCGCGTGATTGAGTCCAACATCACCGCGCGTCGGCCGCGAGCTGCATCTTCACGATCTTGTCGGGGCTCGAGACGGTGCCGTTGTTCGCGGCCGTACCGGCCTTGATCTTGCGGACGGCATCCATGCCCGACGTCACCTCGCCCACTACCGTGTACTGGCCGGTCAGCGAGCCGCAGCCCTCGAAGCAGATGAAGAACTGGGAATTCGCTGAATCCGGCGACTGCGATCGGGCCATGCCGACGGTGCCGACCTTGTAGGGCTCTCGGGTGAACTCGGCCGCGAGATTGGGCAGGTCGGACTTGCCCGTGCCCGTGCCCGTCGGATCGCCGGTCTGGGCCATGAAGCCCGGGATCACCCGGTGGAAGACGATCCCGTCGTAGAAGCCGCGCTTCGTGAGCGTCTTGATCTGCTCCACATGCTTTGGCGCGAGGTCCGGCCGCAGGCGGATCGTGACGCGGCCGTCCTTGGTGTCGAGATAGACGGTGTTCTGCGGGTCGGTCGCGGGCTGCTGGGCCGCGGCCGGAACGGCAGCCGCGAGAACGAGCACCAGAACGGCGAGGGAACGCTTCATGGGGGTCTCCCTAAGGTGAAAAGAGCCTATTGCCGCTCGAACTTGGACCGCAGGCGCTCGGCGACAAGGGCGGGCACGAAGCCTGAGACATCGCCGCCCATGGACGCGATCTGGCGCACGAGCGTGGCCGTGATGGGGCGAACGGCCGGGCTCGCGGGAAAGAAAACGGTCTGGATCTGCGGTGCCATGGCCTCATTCATGGCGGCCATCTGCATCTCGTAATCGAGGTCGGTGCCGTCGCGCAGCCCACGGACGAGGATCGTCGCGCTATGGCGCCGCGCGGCCTGGATCGCGAGATCCTTGAACGACACCACCTCGAGCTGCGCCTTTTCCTCCGCGGCCATGGGCCCGCAGACCTCGCGAAGCATGGCGGCCCGCTCCTCGGCGGTGAAGATCGGCGCCTTGGAGGAGTGCACCCCGATCGCGATCACGAGGCGGTCCACGAGGCGGCAGGCATGGCGCACCACGTCGAGGTGGCCGTTGGTCACGGGATCGAAGGTGCCGGTATACAGGGCCGTGCGCATCATGGCGCTATGCCGTAGCTTGAGCAGAGCGGTGCGGCAAGCGGGAGGCAGACGATGAACGGCAGTCGGAGCAGGAGGTCGTGGGTGCTGGCGGGGTGGGGCGCTCTGGCGCTCCTGGGGGTGCCCCCTGCGGCGCAGGCCCAGACGCCGCCGAGCGCCACGGAGGCTGCCGCCTATCGCGGGCTCCACGCGGCCGCCCATGCGGGCGACTTGGAGGCGATCCGCAAGCTGATCGGCGGCGCCGACCGCAACGCCCGCGACGGCAACGGGCGCACGGCCCTCCACGTCGCGGCCTTCGCCCGCAAGCCCTATGCCGTGACGGCCCTGCTGAGAGGTGGCGTCGATCCAGGCCTGCTCGACCATCAGCGCTACGACGCCGTGACCGTGGCGGCCGTGCAGGACGACGTGCCGACGCTCAAGGCGCTGCTCGCCGACGGCGCCAGTGCCAAGCTGATCACGAGCCGCTACGACGGCACGGCCCTCATCGCCGCGGCGCATCTCGGACACGACGGCGTGGTCAAGGAACTGATCCGCGCCGGGGCGCCCCTGGATCACGTGAACAACCTCGGCTGGACGGCGCTTATCGAGGCCGTGATCCTCGGCGATGGTGGCCTGCGACATCAGGAGACCGCCCGCGCGCTGGTCGCCGCCGGGGCGAACCGCAACATCGCCGACCGGGAGGGCGCCACGCCCTTGGACCACGCAAGGCGCCGCGGCTACCGGGAGATGATCGCCATTTTGGAGCGCTGAGCGTCGCGCGTGCGCCGGCGCACGCCTGGCCGTTCGGCGGAATGCGAGGAAGGGGTCGCCGCACAGGAGGCACCCATGATCATCCGTCTCGCCATCGTCTTCGCCGTCGCTTTCGCCACCCTGGCGCCCGCAGCCTTCGCGTAAGCACCGCGTTCCCCTCTCCCATGGAGGGAGAGGGTGGCCCCTGCGCCAGCAGGGGTCGGGAGAGGGGGAAGTCAGGCCACCGTCTCAAGGCGGGCTCCGCTTCAAGATTGCTGAGGAGAGTGGCACTCACGGCCCCCTCTCCTTGCGCACTGCGCACGCTGTCCCTCTCCCTCCAGGGGAGAGGGACGCGAGGCTTACTCCGCCTCGCCCCCCTCCTCCACATCCTCGCCTTCGATGTGCTCCACCGAGACCACGCGCTCCTTGGCGGCGGTGTTGAACACCCGCACGCCCTTGGAGGCGCGGCTCACCACGCGGATGCCGTCGACCGGCACGCGGATGAGCTGGCCGGTATTGCTGACCAGCATGATCTGGTCTGAGACCTCGACCGGGAACGCGGCCACGAGATGGCCGATCTCCTTGAGCTTCGTCGGATCCGTAGCCCGGATACCCTTGCCGCCGCGGCCCGACACCCGGAATTCGTAGGACGACGAGCGCTTGCCGTAGCCGAACTCCGTGGTGGTGAGCACGAACTGCTCGGCGGCACCGAGCTCCGCATAACGCTCGGGTGAGATCGACACGTCGCCCGCCGCCTCTTCGGCCTCCGGCGTCGGCTCCTCGGGCTCGATGGCCTCGACCTCTTCGCCCGTGGCGGCCCGGCGGATCGCGCCCGACTGCTTCAGGTAGGCGGCACGCTCGGCGGGCGTCGCCTCCACATGGCGCAGGATTGCCATGGAGATGATCGAGTCGCCGTCGGCGAGGCCGATGCCCCGCACGCCCATGGAATCGCGGCCCTTGAACACGCGCACATCGGTGACGGGGAAGCGGATGCACTGCCCCCGAGCAGTGGTGAGCAGCACGTCGTCGTGCTCCGAGCAGATCTGCACGTCGACGATGTGCTCGCCCTCGTCCAGCTTCATGGCGATCTTGCCGCCGCGGTTCACCTGTACGAAGTCGGAGAGCTTGTTGCGGCGCACGGTGCCGCGCGAGGTCGCGAACATCACATCGAGCCGATCCCAGGACGCCTCGTCCTCGGGCAGCGGCATGATCGTGGTGATGCGCTCGCCCTGCTCGATGGGCAGCATGTTGACGAGGGCCTTGCCCTTGGCGTTCGCGGCGCCGAGCGGCAGGCGCCAGACCTTCTCCTTGTAGGCCTGGCCGAGGGAGGAGAAGAACAGCACCGGCGTGTGGGTGTTGGCCACGAACAGCCGGGTGACGAAATCCTCGTCCCGGGTCACCATGCCCGAGCGCCCCTTCCCGCCGCGGCGCTGGGCCCGGTAGGTGGAGAGCGGCACGCGCTTGATGTAGCCGGCGTGGCTCACGGTCACGACCATGTCCTCGCGGGCGATGAGATCCTCGTCGTCCACGTCCGCGTCCCAGTCGACGATCTGGGTCCTGCGCGGGGTCGCGAAGGCTTCACGGATGCCGGCGAGCTCGTCGCGGATGATGTCCATGATCCGGACGCGCGAGCGCAGGATCTCGAGGTAGTCGGAGATTTCGGCGGCCAGCCGCGAGAGCTCGTCACCGATCTCGTCCCGGCCGAGCGCGGTGAGGCGCTGCAGGCGCAGATCGAGGATCGCGCGGGCCTGCGCCTCGGAGAGGCGGTAGGTGCCGTCCTCGTTGATGCGGTGGCGCGGATCGTCCACGAGCGCGATGAGCGGCGCGATATCCTGGGCCGGCCAGTCGCGGCCCATGAGGGCCTCGCGCGCCGCGTTCGGATCGGGCGCCGTGCGGATGAGGCGGATCACCTCGTCGATGTTGGCAACCGCGATCGCAAGGCCGCACAGCACGTGGGCGCGCTCGCGGGCCTTGCCGAGGAGGAACTTCGTCCGGCGCGACACCACTTCCTCGCGGAAGTCGATGAAGGCGCGGATGAGGTCCTTCAGTGTCATCAGCTCGGGGCGGCCGCCGTTGAGCGCCACCATATTGGCGCCGAAGCTCGTCTGGAGCGGCGTGTAGCGGTAGAGCTGGTTCAGCACCACGTCGGCCACCGCGTCGCGCTTCAGCTCGACCACGATGCGCATGCCGTCGCGGTCGGATTCGTCGCGCAGGTCCGAGATGCCCTCGACCTTCTTCTCACGGACGAGATCCGCGATCTTCTCGATGAGCGAGGCCTTGTTGACCTGGTAGGGGATCTCCGTGAACACGAGCGCCTCGCGCTCTTTCCGGATCTCCTCGACCTCGGATTTGGCGCGCATCACGATGGAGCCGCGGCCCGTTGTATAGGCCTGGCGCACGCCGGAGCGGCCGAGGATGAGGGCGCCGGTCGGGAAGTCGGGCCCCGGGATGATCTCGATGAGATCTTCCGCCGAGATATCCGGGTTCTCGATGTAGGCGATGCAGCCGTCGATCACCTCGCCGAGGTTGTGGGGCGGCATGTTGGTCGCCATGCCGACCGCGATGCCGCCGGCGCCGTTGACGAGCAGGTTCGGGAAGCGCGCCGGCAGGACCGACGGTTCGTGCTGGGACTCGTCGTAGTTCGGGACGAAATCGACGGTGTTCTTGTCGATGTCCTCGAGCAGCGGCATCGCGGCGCGCGTGAGGCGGGACTCGGTGTAGCGCATGGCCGCCGGGGGATCGCCGTCCACGGAGCCGAAATTGCCCTGCCCGTCCACGAGCAGCAGGCGCAGCGAGAAGTCCTGCGCCATGCGCACGAGGGCGTCATAGATCGCCTGGTCGCCGTGCGGGTGGTACTGACCCATCACGTCGCCGACGATGCGAGACGACTTCACGTGCTTCTTGTCGGGCGTGTACCCGCTTTCGTGCATGGCGTAGAGGATGCGCCGGTGCACGGGCTTGAGACCGTCTCGGGCGTCCGGGAGCGCGCGGCTCACGATCACGCTCATGGCGTAATCGAGATACGAGCGCTTCATTTCGTCGACGATGGAAACGGGCTTGATGTCGCTTGCCGGCTGGTCCCCGGCGGGGCCGCCGGAGCGAATGTCGTTCGGATCGGTCAAGGCTGCGTGTCTTTCTCGGGTCGGGCGGCCGGTGGGGCCAGGCTCCTCGCGGGCCGCGGCCGGGCCTCACGAATCTGAGCAAAATCAATTCCTTAGATGGTCCATCGGGCGGCTTTTTTCAAGCCGAACGGCAGGTTGTCCCAGGCTTTCGGAAATCCTTCTGCGGTCCAAAGATCCCCTTTTCTATCAGCCGGTTAGCTTGGTTTCCCGGCAATCTGCATCAGACCGCGTCGGTTTTTCCCGGACGACACGGCGCCGACACTCGCCTCGGCCCCCTGGCACCGCCCCTGAAACGAGCACGAAACCGCTTAAAGGCCCGCTAACGCAGAGCCCCGGCTCTGAGGTGTGCCCCTCGCCAAGCGGGCGCCCCCGCCCCATAACCGGGGCTCACTCGGACCGCCCGATGCTGCGCGACTACATCCTCTCCGCCCTCGTTACCCTCTTCGTCACCCTCGATCCCCCGGCCCTCGCTCCGATCTTCATGTCGTTGACCCGGGGCATGACGGGGGACGAGCGCCGGCGGGTGGCAATCCGGGCTTCCATCATCGCATTCGTGATCCTGGCCTTCTTCGGGCTGGGGGGCGACGTGGTGCTGCGCTATCTGGGCGTCGGGCTGCCGGCGTTCCGGATCTCGGGCGGGCTGCTCCTGTTCTGGATCGCCTTCGAGATGGTTTTCGAGCGCAGGAACGAGCGCAAGCAGCACACGGCCGAGGTGGCGATCACCGAGGACCATATCCGCAACGTGGCGGCCTTCCCCCTCGCAATCCCGCTCATGGCGGGACCCGGCGCCATCACGGCCACGATCCTGCTCGCGGGCCGGGCGGACGGGAACCCCCTCACCCTGGCGCTCCTGCTGCTCATGATCGGGATCGGGGTCGCGGCCTGCCTGCTGGTCTTCTTGAGCGCCGAGCGGGTCTCACGCCTCCTCGGCGTGACCGGCAACGTGGTGCTCAGCCGCCTGCTCGGGGTGATCCTCGCGGGCCTGGCGGTTCAGTTCATCATCAACGGGGTCGAGTCCCTGTTCCGCACCCCGACCCTCTAGCCAAACGAAAACGGCGCGGGAAACCCGCGCCGTCTCAAGAGCCGTTTGAGAGCGGCTTAGTAGAACGTCCGGCGCGAGACGATGCGCGGAGCCGAGGTCGTCACTACGCGGCGGGTGACGACGCGCGGCTGGCGCACCACGACGCGCTCCACGATCCGCGGACGCTGGACGTAGCGGACCACCCGGCGGGGACGCTCGACATAGCGAACCACCGTGCGGGGCTCTTCGTAATAGACCGGGGTCACGACGCGGCGGGTCACCACCCGGGGGCCGTAATAGCCGACGCGGTTGTAGCCGCCGCCGTAGCCATAACCACCACCGTAGCCGTAACCGCCGCCGTAACCGCCAAAGCCCGAGCCGAAGCCGATCGACAGGCCGACCTGCGCCTTCGCTTCCTGCGGGGCCGCGAACATGGCACCGCCAGCGGTCAAAGCGCCAACGAGAGCCAGAGCGAACATCTTCTTCATAAGGAATTCTCCTGCCCAAGAGCCGCACGAGCGGCCCATTCTCATGAAAGGAGAACAGCCCAGCGGCCGAATGGTTTCATACCAATTCGCCACAAGACCCCAAGTTGATCATTACAATTTGTCCACGCTTTGCTTCTCTGTATCCTACCTGAACGCGCATTCATCTTCCTGAACGAAGCAGTGAATGCTGGTTATGCTAGCGGAGCGTTTCCAGGAGCTTGAGCATGAGGGCTTGGCGGGGCGCAATGGACGAGATGAGCCCGTATTCCTGCAGGGTGTGGGCCCCGTCCCCGTCGATGCCGAGCCCGTCGAGGGTCGGCACGCCGAGCGCGGCCGTGAAGTTGCCGTCTGAACCACCACCCGTGCGGGGCACGTCCTGAAGCTCGAAGCCGATCTCACGGGCGAAGGCCTGCGCATGTGCGAAGAGGCGCTCCACCGACTCCGTCCGCTCGTAGGGCGGCCGGTTCATGGCCCCCTTCACCGTCACCTTCACGTCGGGGTCGTGGGGTTGAAGGCCGAGCAGCGCCCGCTCGAACGCCTCCCCGTCCGCGGCGGTCACGACGCGCAGATCCACCGAGAAGCGGCAATGCTGCGGGATGGTGTTCATGGCGGTGCCGCCGTTGACCAGCCCGACGGTCGTGGTCACGCCGCGCTCGTAATCGGTCATCTCCTCGATCCGCACGATCTGGCGGGCGGCTTCGCGGATGGCGCTGCGCCCGTCCTGGTGCCGCGAGCCCGAATGGGCAGGCCTTCCCTCCACATGCACGTCGAAGCGCCCGACGCCCTTGCGCGACGTGACGATCTTGCCGCCGTCCCGGGCGGGCTCGGTCACGAGCGCATAAGCCGAGCGGCGGCCGAGGTCCTGGATCAGGCCCTGGGTGGTCGGGCTGCCGATCTCCTCATCCGGGGTGACGAGGAACACGAGCGGGAGCGCGGCCTGCCCCGAGCGGGCGGCCTCCTTGAAAGCCTGGAGCGCGAAATAGGCCCCGCCCTTCATGTCGTAGACCCCGGGACCGTAGAGCCGGTCGCCCTCGATTCGCAGGGGCAGGTCGTTCTCCACGGTGCCCACGGGATGCACCGTGTCGAGGTGGGACATCACGAGGATTCCGGGCTGGCCGGTGTCGCGCCCGGCCCGGAGCACGAGGGTGTCGCCCAACCCCTGCTGGCCGGGCACGCGCTCGACCCGGATCGGGGCATCGCGGACCTCGGCTTCCACGAGGTCCATCATCGCGTTCACCCCGGCGGCCGCGTAGGTGGGGCTCTCCTGCAGCACCCACGCCTTCAAACCCTGGATCGTCGCCTCGTCCGCTGCGGTGGCCATCGCTCTTGCCGTCCCTGCCTGCCCAAAACCGCGGCAGGCGTCGCGCGTTTGGACGGACGCGTCAACCCGGGGCAGCGGTTCGACGGAGGGAGGTTCAACCGAGCGCGAGCCGCGCGAAATGGTAGAAGTAGCTCCTGCCCCCAATGGGCACGTCGCGGGTCTCGACCGCTCTGATGCGAACAGGCACCGGCGCCCGAAAACCCGGTCCATCCACCACGAAGGTGTGGAATTCCCCGTTCTCGCCACAGGCATCGACGCCTTCGGGCAGATCGGCGAGGAACGCGGCGTCGAAGGCGCGTCCCGCAAAATCCGCCGTGAGCCAGCGGTCGTCGGCGCAGACCACGACTGGGCGAAAGCCAAGGCGGAGCACCTCCTGAGCCAAGGCCGGCCTGGATTCGAGCCAGAGCGGCAGATGCGGAGTCACGCCGGCCCGCGCGCAGACTCCCTCCTCCCATTCCCGGTGCGGAGCGAGATCGATGTCGCCGAACACCACGTGCCCGACACCCCTGCCCTTCAGCTCCCCCAGCGCGCCGACGAAAATCGCCTCGTAATCGGCCCAGGAGGCCGAGGGCGCCATGAGCTCCAGCCCCAGAGCCTCGGCCTGGGCCGCCATGACCTCCCGCGGAATCGCATGCGACCGGGTCCGCTCGCCGGTCTCGTCGAACATCGCGAGGAGGTAGCGCACATCGAAGCCGGCAGCCCGGGCGCGGTGAAGCGCCAGGCAACAATCCTTGCCGCCGCTCCACGAGACGGCGGCGAATGTGTCGGGTTTCATGGAACCCGGGCCTATCTCGGCATGCGGCAAGGGAGAAGCCTTGTTTTGCATCGTGCGCAACTTTGGGATGGGGCGCCCGGATCAGATCGCACTCGATCAGCAATTGTCATCGCCTCTGGGGGCATGCCGAGCGTACCACGTGCTGGCGCATACGCTCCTGACGCTGTGACTTTGTCCCCCAAGGTGGGTGCCGCCCTTACCCTGAATAAGCCGGCGACGAATGCATCAGGGTTGAGCAAGTCACCTACCATTACTGCTCGATAGCAGGGGTGCACGTCAGCAGGAAATGCCCGACGGCATCTTGTGATTTCTACCAAAACGGGAAACCTTGGCGTTACTGCATCTGAGGACTCCCTATGGCGACCCCCTCCACAACGCTGCTGCCGCTGACCGGCATCGCATCCATCGACGGAATGCTGAATGGCTCCTACTGGCAGCTCGACGGATCGCGGCAGATCACATGGGGCTTTGCCGACACGCCCTATTACGCGTGGAACATGGACTCCAGCGCGTATGAGACGATTTCATTCATCTTCGATACGCTCGAAGCCTACATTAACGTAGACTTTGTCTATGCTGGGCACTTCAACCACCCGAACAACTCGTATGCCGACATCACCATGAACATCACCGACAGCGGTGGCATACGTAGCTCCACCGCAGCGGCACTTGGCATTCCGCCCAACACGACTTTGGCCGAGCAGGTCGTCGGTTACTATGGTTACTCTCAGGCGACCTACCCGAATGCTGAGGGCGACGTGTGGTTCAACCACGATTGGTTGCTACAGGATAATCCCGGGTCCTTTACGTACCAGACCGTTCTACACGAGATCGGCCACGCCTTAGGCTTGAAACATCCCCATGACGGTGGCCTCTCCGGCCGCCCGACCTTCTACGACGTGGGGCTCGGAGCATTTGACGGTCAAGAATGGACGATGATGTCCTATGACGGGCCGAATACGCCCGACTACGGGAACGCCGCCACCCCGATGTACTTCGACATCATCGCGCTCCAGCATCTCTATGGCGCAAACACCTCCAACCGCGCTGATAATTCTTCCTACACCCTTGCCGCTGAAGATTATGGCGCGACGATCTACGATGTCGGCGGCAATGACACCATCACCGCACAAGCGCAGGGCGCTAGCGTAACGATCGATCTCGGTATTGGAGGCATCTCCTACTTCGCCGCCGGGATGACAACGTAGGGCTATCTCGTCACGTCCCATACGACCGTCATCGAGAACGCGGTCGGCGGGTCAGGCCATGATCGGCTGATCGGGAATGCCGCCGACAACATTCTTCAGGGCAATGGCGGCGCCGATACGATTTTCAGCAGTTTGGGCAATGACGCCGCCTATGGCGGGGCCGGGAATGATCTCCTGTTCGGCGGACAGGGCGCTGACGGTCTTTATGGCGGCGACGACAACGACGCCCTTTACGGTGCGCTGGGGGACGACATGCTGATGGGCGAAGGTGGCAACGATCATGTTTATGGCGCTATGGGCCGCGACACCCTCTCGGGCGGGTTCGGGGACGATCTCGTGTCGGGCCTTCGCGACGAGGACCTGATCGATGCAGGCGACGGCAACGACACGATCTGGAGCGGAGCTGCCAACGATGTCGCTTACGGCGGCAACGGTAACGACGTCATCTACGGTAGCCTCAATGACGACCGTTTCTACGGTGAAGCGGGCGCCGATACATTTATCTTTGAGGCCAATTCCGGTTTTGACGCCGTTATGGACTTCTCATTCGCGGCGGGCGACCGCATCCGCCTTTCGGGCCAGTCCTACGCGGTGCAGGACACGGCCGAGGGAATGGGCTTGGTGCTGTCGGGCGGCGGCTTTGTGAATTTGTATGGGATCGAGCCCGGCCAATTCTCGACGGCCTTTCTCAATTGACCGAGGGGGCAACAGCCCCTCGGGTGTCTGCTGGATCTCTTGGGGACTCTGAAGGTCACGCGGTCGGAACTGCGCCATCTTCGTTTCCTCGGGCTTATCGTGGATAGGAAGCTGAGCAGTTTCTCGTCGCCCTTCAGGTGCGATGAACGAGACCGCTGGCCTGAGTTTAGTCCTTCATGAAACCGCCCCAGTTCTCAGGCTTTTTCTCTTGGCATGTATGCGGTCGCGCGCCCCTTCAGGACAACCCTCCTCGTCGCCTCCCTGGCCGCGGGGCTCGGCGGCTGCCTGGGCGCGGGCGCGCCGGTGGGGCTCACCGATGCCCGGTCTCTCGCCGACACGGGCTCCGGAGTTTTGCTCGTCCACACCTCGCTCCACGAGGAAGGCTGCCGCGAGGTGACAGCTTCGCTGGCGAAGCCGGTCATGAGCGGGCGCTCCATCGATATCGGCCGCACGGTGCCCTTGAAGGGCAGCTCGGACCCGGCCACTCGGCCCGGTGCCGCCGTTCTGCCGGCAGGCGAATACGGAATCGTGCGCTTCACCTGCGAGGGGCCTGAGGGCACCCGCGTCTTTGCCGCGAAGCAGGTGGAAGCCGGCAGTTTCATGGACGGCAGCGGCGCGGTCTACGAGGCGCCCCTCGCCACCTTCCGGGTCGGCCCCGGAGAGATCGTCGAAGGTGGCAGCGTTCGGCTCGCCGCTGCAGGCACGAGCGGCCGGGTTTCGGTGGCCATCGCCCCCATGCCGGAAGGCTGGCTGCAAAGCGTGCCCTCGCGCTATGCCAGCTTTGCCGGAGCGCGGGTGGCACGCCCCCTCGGCGTGCCGGGCGCCCCCTCGGCCAACAGCCGCCGCTCCTAAACACTTTGCCCTTATGACAAAGCCGCCCCGAAGGGCGGCTTTGAAACGCTTGCGGTGCCAGGCAAGCTTTCCTGCCGCGATCCGACTAGAACGGAATATCGTCGTCGAGGTCGTTGTAGCGCGATCCGCCACCACCGCCGCTGGCGGCCGCCGCAGGACGACGCTCGCCCCCCGAGGAGCGGCCGCCGAAATCGCCGCCACGGCTCACGCGGCCGGTCTCGCGCCCGCCGCCGTCCTCATCCTCCATGCCGCCGCTGCGGCTGTCGAGGATCGTGAGTTCGCCGCGGAAGCGCTGCAGCACCACCTCGGTGGTCTTGCGCTGCTGGCCTTCCTTGTCGGTGTATTCGCGGGTCTGGAGCTGACCCTCGAGGTACACCTTCGAGCCCTTCTTGAGATACTGCTCGGCGATACGGCCGAGGTTCTCGTTGTAAACGACGACGTTGTGCCACTCGGTCTTTTCCTTGCGCTCGCCGGACGCCTTGTCCTTCCAGGACTCGGACGTGGCGATGGAAAAGTTTACGACCGGATCCCCGGACGAGAGCCGGCGCACCTCGGGGTCGCGCCCCAGATTACCGACCAGAATGACTTTGTTGACGCTGCCCGCCATCGATCTCTCCTCGCTGTTCATGCACTCATGGGCAACCGACCGGCTCGAACCGGCCACCGTCCACGCAAGGTGCTCACACAAGCAAAACCCCGCCGGCTCGGCAATGTTTGTTCTATCTTTGTTCTCGGTGAAAATCAAGGATAAAGCGGGTTTTGCACAGCCCTTCGCCCTGTCGCGCCGGCGGCGCCCGCCAGTCGCCCGCTAACCCTTCACCGCGCTCCGGAAGGCCGCCGACAGCGCCGCAAGCGCATCGCGCGGGCGCCCGTCCCGGATCCGGGAGTGGAGCAGCACGGGCAAGCGCGGGAGGTCCGGCAGCCCGAGCCTCGGCCCCACATCGACCGCACCGAAGGGCAGCATGCGCGGCGCCAGGGCGGCCACGCCGAGCCCGGCCGTCACGGCAGCGGCGACAGCCGCCACGCCTCCGCCGACGAAGACCTCCCTCCAGGGCACGCCGGCGCCATCGAGAAGCTGCCCCGCCAGCGCCCGCACGCCGCAGGGTTCGGCCAGGGTCGCCAATGGCAGGGGCTCGCCTGCGCGATGCTGCCAGTGTGGAGCTGCGAACCAGCCGAACCGTTCTTCCGTGAGAACCTGCCCATCCGTCCGCCCGGCGTGCAGGCGGACGACGGCGGCGTCGAGCTCCCGCCGGTCGAAGCCCTGCAGGAGATCCCCCGACGACCCGATTCTGATCTCGATCAGGAGCTGCGGATCCTGCGCGTTCATCCGCGCGATGAGGGCGGGAAGCTCGGGCCCGGCCACATGATCGCTGATGCCGACGGCGAGCCTTTGCCGGGCTTCCGCCAACGGGGCGAGCGCGCGCTCGTGGGCCTCCACCAGCTGTCGCGCATGGTCGAGGAAGGCTGCGCCCCGCGCCGACAGCTCCACATGGCGCGGCGTCCGCTCCACCAGGCGGCAGCCGAGCCGGTCTTCCAGGCGCTTCAGCTTCAGGCTCACCGCGGCCTGCGTCGTTCCCATAGCCTCGGCCGCGTGGGTGAAGCTGCCGAGCTCGGCGATGAGGATGAAGGCCTGCACGGCCTGCAGATCGAGGGGGCGGACCATCATTTCAGACTGTTATCATTGATATTGTGCTCGATAACATACCGAAATCTAAGGGGAGCATCTATTGTCAAGCCTGTGCGGACGGAAAGGACCCACCATGCCGCTCGTTCAAATCTCCATGCGCAGCGGACAATCGGAAGCCTATCGGCAGGCGCTCTTCGACAGCCTCTACCGGGCGATGCGCGAAAGCTACGACGTGCCGGAGGACGACCAGTTCATGACCATCCGGGAGCATGAGGCTGCGAACTTCCGCTACAGCCCCACCTGTCTCGGCATCGCGCGCAGCGACTATGCGCTCTTCATTCAGCTCACCGTCAGCAACACCCGCACCCTGGAGCAGAAGAAGGCCCTGTTCCGGCAGATCGCGCAACGGCTCGGCGAAAGCCCCGGCGTGCGGCCCGAGGACGTGTTCATCAACCTCGTGGAAGTCGACAAGGCCAACTGGTCCTTCGGGCATGGTCTGGCGCAATACGTCGAAGCGGCACGGGTGCTGTAGCGCGGCAGCGAGCGAGCGGCAGGCTCCTTGGCGGCCTGCCGCGATTGCCGTCGTTCCGCCTTTGTTCTAGGCTTTCAGGCGCGAATCCTCCGGTGCATTTCCAGGCGCGGCATCCTACATAGAGCCGCTCCGGCGCCGGCCGCCGAACCGACAAAGCTTAGGCAAAACATGGCCTCCTCCCTCGACGACCTGTTCGACCGCGCCCGTGCCGGCGATCCCAATGCCCGCGTGATCACGGTCCGCGGCGCACGGGAGCACAACCTCAAGAACGTCGATCTGATGATCCCCCGGGACCGGTTCGTGGTGTTCACGGGGCTGTCGGGGTCCGGCAAGTCGTCGCTCGCCTTCGACACGATCTATGCCGAGGGCCAGCGGCGCTACGTGGAATCGCTCTCGGCCTATGCCCGGCAGTTCCTCGAGATGATGGCGAAGCCGGACGTGGACCAGATCGACGGCCTCTCGCCCGCCATCTCCATCGAACAGAAGACCACCTCGCGCAATCCGCGCTCGACGGTGGGCACCGTCACCGAGATCTACGACTACATGCGCCTGCTCTGGGCGCGGGTCGGCATCCCCTATTCCCCCGCCACCGGCCTGCCGATCGAAAGCCAGACCGTGTCCCAGATGGTGGACCGGGTGCTGGAGCTGCCCGAGAAGACCCGCCTCTACCTCTTGGCGCCCGTGGTGCGCGGCCGCAAGGGCGAGTACCGCAAGGAGATCGCCGAGTTCCAGAAGCGGGGCTTCCAGCGCCTGAAAGTGGACGGCGAATACTACGCCATCGACGAGGTCCCGACCCTCGACAAGAAGTTCAAGCACGACATCGACGTGGTGGTGGACCGCATCGTGGTGCGCGGCGACATCGCGGCGCGCCTGGCGGATTCCCTCGAAACCGCGCTCGATCTCGCCGAGGGCATCGCGATCGTCGAATACGCGGACGAGAAGGAGAACGGGGAAGCCAAGCGCATCACCTTCTCGTCCAAGTTCGCCTGCCCGGTCTCGGGCTTCACGATCTCTGAGATCGAGCCGCGGCTGTTCTCGTTCAACAACCCCTTCGGGGCCTGCCCCACCTGCGCGGGTATCGGCCATGAAATGCGCGTCGATCCGGACCTCGTGGTGCCGGACGACACCGTGACGCTCAAGCGCGGCGCCATCGCGCCCTGGGCGAAATCCACCTCGCCCTATTACGGTCAGACACTGGACGCCATCGCCAAGCATTACGGCGTGACCACCACGACCAAGTGGAAGGATCTGCCCGAGAAGGTGCGCAACACCATCCTCCACGGCTCGGGCTCGGAATCGATCCGCATGGCCTACGACGACGGCCTGCGGGCCTACGAGGTCAGGAAGCCCTTCGAGGGTGTGGTGCCGAACCTGGAACGGCGCTTCAAGGAAACCGAGAGCGATTGGGCCCGCGAGGAGATCTCCCGCTTCATGGGCGAGAGCCCGTGCGTGGCCTGCGGCGGCAAGCGCCTCAAGCCCGAGGCGCTGGCGGTGAAGATCGCGGGCTCGGACATCGCGGATGCCACGGCGCTGTCCGTGCGCGATGCAGGCCTGTGGTTCGGCGACCTGCCGGGGAGGCTCAATCAAAAGCAGAACGAGATCGCGGGCCGCATCCTGAAGGAGATCCGCGACCGCCTCACCTTCCTCGTGGATGTGGGCCTCGAATACCTCACCCTCGCCCGCGCCTCCGGCACGCTCAGCGGCGGCGAGAGCCAGCGCATCCGGCTGGCTTCCCAGATCGGCTCCGGCCTCACGGGCGTTCTCTACGTGCTCGACGAGCCCTCCATCGGCTTGCACCAGCGCGACAACGAGCGGCTCCTCGGCACCTTGAAGCGCCTGCGCGACCTCGGCAACACCGTGATCGTGGTGGAGCACGACGAGGACGCGATCCTGCAATCCGACTACGTGTTCGACATCGGCCCGGGCGCCGGCATCCACGGCGGCAACATCGTAGCCCAGGGCACGCCCGATCAGATCATGGGCGATCCGAACTCGCTCACGGGCAAGTACCTCACGGGCGAGATGAGCGTTCGCGTGCCCTCCACGCGCCGCAAGCCGCAGAAGGGCAAGAGCCTCAAGCTCGTCGGGGCCCGGGGCAACAACCTCAAGAACGTGACCGCAGAAATCCCGCTCGGCACCTTCACCTGCATCACCGGCGTCTCCGGCGGCGGCAAGTCCACGCTCATTATCGACACCCTCTACAAGGCGGTGGCGCGAAAGCTCAACAACGCCCTCGAACACCCCGCCTCGCACGATCGCCTTGAGGGGTTGGAACACCTCGACAAGGTGATCGACATCGACCAATCCCCCATCGGCCGCACGCCGCGCTCGAACCCCGCCACCTATATCGGCGCCTTCACGCCGATCCGCGAATGGTTCGCGGGGCTCCCCGAGGCCAAGGCGCGCGGCTATCAGGCCGGCCGCTTCTCCTTCAACGTGAAGGGGGGGCGCTGCGAGGCGTGCTCGGGCGACGGCGTCATCAAGATCGAGATGCACTTCCTCCCCGACGTCTACGTCACCTGTGACGTGTGCAAGGGCAAGCGCTACGACCGCGAGACCCTCGAGGTGAAGTATCGCGAGAAGAGCATCGCCGACGTGCTCGACATGACCGTGGAAGAGGCCCGCGAGCTCTTCAAGGCCGTGCCCACCATCCGCGAGAAGATGCAGACGCTCGCCCGCGTCGGCCTCGATTACGTGCATGTGGGCCAGCAGGCCACGACGCTCTCCGGCGGCGAGGCGCAGCGCGTGAAGCTCTCCAAGGAGCTCTCCAAGCGCGCCACCGGCCGCACCCTCTACATCCTCGACGAGCCCACCACGGGCCTGCACTTCCACGACGTCGCGAAGCTCTTAGAGGTGCTCCACGAGCTCGTGGACCAGGGCAACACCGTGGTGGTGATCGAGCACAACCTGGAGGTCATCAAAACCGCCGATTGGGTGCTGGACCTCGGCCCGGAGGGCGGCGACGCCGGTGGCCAGATCGTGGCGCAAGGGACGCCCGAGGACATCGCGGCCTCGGAGGCGAGCCACACCGGCCGTTTCTTACGCGAAGTGCTGGCCCGCCGCCCGATCAAGCGGCCCGCAGCCGAACCGGCGCCGAAGAAGGCCAAGGCCGCCGCGAAGTCGGTGGCTGCGAAGCCCGAGAAGGCAGCCCCCGCCAAGGCGGCCGACAAGGCCAGGAAGCCGGCAAAGCCCAAGGCCGCCAAGGTGACGCGCCAGGCCGCGGAGTAGGCTCGCGCCTTCCCTCTCCCCTGGAGGGAGAGGGTGGCCCTCGCGTCAGCGAGGGTCGGGAGAGGGGGACCGCCCGCGATACCGCTCGTGAGTCCTCCCTCCCCTCAGGGGAGGGGTTAGGGTGGGGTGTTCGCCGCAGGCGAGCTCTAGGCCCCGCATCGCAGGATGCGCTTCGCGCAACACCCCACCCGTCATCCTTAGGATGCCACCCCTCGGGTCGAGCCCGAGGGCAGGCTCTCCCCTGAAACGAGGGATAGAACCGCACCTCCCGCGCGTTAGGTCATCCAGACGCGCGGCCGCCCTCGTCCAGAAGGGATCGGCCCACAGGGAGCCCCCGCCATGGCCGATGTCACCTACCCTCCGCTCGACACCCCGAAACCCGTCGCGGACGGCGTGTGGATCGTCGATTCCGGGCCGCAAAAGGTGGCGGGCTTCATCGAGCTGCCGGTGCGGATGACGGTGGTGCGGCTGCCGGATGGGGGCCTGTGGCTCCACTCCCCGACCCGCCATTCCCCTGCCCTGCAGGCGGCGCTCGATGCGCTCGGCCCCGTGCGTCACCTCGTGGCGCCCAACATCGCCCATTGGACACATCTGAAGGCTTGGCAGCAGGCCTACCCGCAGGCCGTCACCTCCGCGGCCCCGGAGCTGCGCAACCGCGCTAACGTGAAAAAGGGGGGCCTGCGCCTCGACCGCGACCTCCACGAGCCGCCCCCGCCGGAATGGGCCGGCACCTTCGAGCAGGTGGTGGTCCCCGGCGCCGGCGGCTTTCGCGAGGTGGCGTTCCTCCACCGCCCCACCCGCACCCTCCTCCTCACCGACCTTCTGGTGAACCTGGAGCCCGAAAAGCTCCCGGCGGCCACCCGCCTGTTCGCCAAGGTGAACGGCATGCTGGCCCCGAACGGCGGCCCGCCGGCTTACCTGAGGCTCATGCTGCGCCTGAAGGGCGCCGAGGCGAAAGCGGCGCTGGCCCGCGTGGTCGCCTGGGCGCCGGAGCGCGTGGTGATCGCGCATGGGCGGTGGTTCGAGCGGGACGGGGCGGAGGCGGTGAGAAGAGCTTTTGGGCAGTGATCGCCCGATCTATCCGGGACCACTCGATGTGCAGTCGGCATCAGAGCAAGGAGCAGTCACAATTCAAGATTGTTAGGGCGTGCTAGACAGCTAACATGCTTACCCTGCGAGCTTGGGCATCGTTGGTGTGGAGCTAACAATGTTGGCATCTGAGGCTACATCCGAAAATAGGCTGCAGCACATAATCGCGCTTTCGTCGGCTAATCCTGCTCCACTTCATGGCATGCTCAGCGCGTTCGTCGCGTGTCTCGGTTTACCGGACGCGTGCAAGTCTCTCTTAGCTTTGCTGGATAGCGAAGCGAAAGTCCGACGTACTATCTTGAACCGCATACTCTACCTCGCCCGAAGCGGAGAGGATGCAATTCATGTTGATGGACTTGCGCATCAATTGCTTTCCCACCGCAGTGCCCAGCGAAACCACCGGGTCACAAAGGACTCGATTCTGAGTGCGGTCTCTACATACTGTCGCCTGGAAACAATGCATACCATTGTAGAGGCTTGGAAGGCCGACAACCTGCGCAGCTCAAAAGCGCGCTGGCTCAAAGTTGCAGCTGACCATAATGCATTCTTCGACGCAGATGAGATTGTTCGGTATTGGTACGCAAGTGGTGACCACGTTGCAGCGAAACTGATCGCCTACAAAGCACCCTCTGATATCGTTACTGCGTGCTTAGATGACATAGCGAGGTGGTGTTCGTCCGAAGACGGCTGGATCATCGGGCGAGCTGCGTTGCGCGCCACAAAGGTGCGTAGGAGTGTAATGAACCTCATCAAGGAGGATCATCCGGCAACATACGCGTATATTTGTGCCAAGAAGGGTCTGAATTTGTCGCATAGCAACGCTATAGATCTGTTCTTCAGAGCAGACCCACTGGCGATTTCGGGCGGGCGCGGACTTGTGCTTTGGTCAATTGGGCAGCTCGGCATGTGGACCACACTGGAAGAGCTGCATGCAAGAACGCCAGAGATCTTGGCTAGAGACGCACAACGGTTCATGGAAAGGTATGCTGTTCTGCCCGTGCCCTTCGAGGTCGATGCCGCTCCGAAGTATTCAGAAGCCAGCAGCTGACAGAACAGCGGACGAGTGGGGTTATTGCACCGTTTCCATGGTCAGCCAGATCAAATCCCAGCCGCTGTACTCTCCATCTGCGTAGCCGCTTGAGCCGGTGAGTACTCACCCCGCGCCCTTTAGTCCTCCGCCATCACATTCTGTGATATTCTGACGTCATGACCACCATCGACGACATCGAGAAAGCCGTCGCGAAGCTCGCGCCCAACGAACTCGCCGCCTTTCGGGCCTGGTTCGAAGCATTCGATGCACAGCGCTTCGACCAAGCCATCGAACGCGATGCCAAGAGCGGTAAGCTCGATCGGCTCGCCGAGGACGCTCTTGCCACGCATCAGTCCGGGCAAACACGCGAGCGATGAGGCATGTGGCGAGCCCGGCGTTCTGGGCGGCCTATGAGCGGCTACCGGAGCCCGTGCGCGCCCTGGCGGATCGCAACTATGAACTGCTGAAGGCCGATCCCAAGCATCCGTCGCTCCATTTCAAGCGCGTCGGGCGCTACTGGTCCGTCCGCGTCGGCCTGCGCTACCGGGCACTCGCGGTGGAGAGCGACGACGCGTTGGTGTGGTTCTGGATCGGCTCGCACGCGGATTACGATGCGCTGATCGGCTCGTGAGCCGTCATGGCCGGGCTCGTCCCGGCCACCCACGTCTTTGCAACGGTCCCAAGTCATGGATGGTCGGACCAAGTCCGGCTATGACGTGGTGAGCTAGGCTCAGGACTCATTGATTGAGGTAGAAGGTGACGGCTGCTGCGATGCAGATGGCTGAGAAGAAGGTGTGGGCGCAGCGGTCGTAGCGGGTAGCGACACGCCGCCAGTCCTTCAGGCGAGC
>JAESFT010000399.1_pt1 | contig 29178 bp, 30 predicted proteins | sample 9269451 | NCBI WGS metagenome assembly JAESFT01 (sample SAMN14502557, study PRJNA617106) | algae metagenome | isolation source: Scytonema hyalinum WJT4-NPBG1 and co-occurring heterotrophs from well... | place: USA: Mojave Desert, Joshua Tree National Park, California | collected 2006-05-25
CCAACTCATGATCAAGGATGCGCGTGGCCAGTATTCCACCGCACGGCTGATGGCGTGGAGCACGACCATCACCGGCCTCGCGCTGCTGCCGTTCGCATTGCTGTCTCCGGGCGCGTTTTGGCCGGCGAACGCGGCGGCATGGCTGCCCTTGCTGGCACTGGCGTTCGTTGCCCAGATCGGCGGCCAGACGGTAATCGCGTATGCATTCGCGCACCTGCCGGCATCGCTGTCTTCGGTCAGTCTGCTGATTCAGCCGCTGACGGCGACCATCGCCGCGTGGATCATTTTTCAGGAAGCGATCGGACCCATGCAGATGGCCGGCGGCGCATTGCTGCTGTGGGGCATCTACCTGTCCAAGCGCGGCAGCTGACCGGACCGGGATACATCGACAGTGCAGCAAACGACGATGAGCATGCATGCCACCGACTGCTTTGCCCTGCTGGACGACAGCAGCGCCACCAATACCCAGCCGCGCTCCCGCCTGTACACCGGTTATGCCGGCACCTTGTCCTGTCCACATCCCGACCAGCTTCCGGCGTTGTGGGATGGCTTGCAGAAGGCGCTGAACGAAGGCAGGCACGCCGTCGGACTGTTCAGTTACGAACTGGGCGCGGCGATGCACAGCATTGCGCCGCATGCCGATGCGGCTTGTTCGCGCATCGTGCTGTTCGACCGCTGCCAGCATCTATCGGCCGCCGATGCGGAGTCCGCGCTCGCCGAACGGGCGCGGCGTGCCGCATCTCCCTTTGCCGGCATCCTGAACATACGGCCAAATGTCAGCCAGGCGGAATTCACCGCCGCCATCGATCGCATCCGGGCCTACATCGAGGCCGGCGATACCTACCAGGTGAACTACACCTACCGGCTGAATTTCCAAAGTCATGGCGATCCGGTCGTGCTTTACCGCCGCCTGCGCGAGCGTCAGCCGGTACCGTACGGAGCCCTGATCGTGTTGCCGGACGGCGGCGCGGTATTGTCGCTGTCTCCCGAACTCTTCCTGAGGCATGGCAGCGGCGAACTCACGGCGCGCCCGATGAAGGGGACGGCGGCAGCGACTGGTAATCCGGATGAAGATGCCGCTCGCGCCGCCGCTTTGGCGGCGGACCCGAAGAACCGCGCGGAAAACCTGATGATCGTCGATCTGCTGCGCAACGACCTCGGACGCATTGCCGCCCCCGGTTCCGTCAAGGTGCCGGATCTGTTTTCCACTCATCGCTACAGCGGCGTCCTGCAAATGACGTCCACCGTGCGCGCGAGGCTGCGTGATGACACCGTGCTTGCGGATGTGTTTGCCGCCGTCTATCCCTGCGGATCGATCACCGGTGCGCCGAAGCGCCGGACGATGCAGATCATCGGCGAGCTGGAACGCGCGCCGCGAGGCTATTACACCGGCGCGATCGGCTGGTTCGATGCGCCGCCGCCGGGCCGTGCCGTCGGCGATTTCTGCCTGTCCGTCCCCATCCGCACATTGGTGCTGCAACCGGAGGGCGCCGATGGATTGCGCTCGGGCGAGATGGGCGTGGGCGCGGGCATCGTGCACGATAGCGTGGCCGCCGACGAGTATGCGGAGTGCGCGCTGAAGGCGGCATTCCTGGCGGGCCTGTCGCAGGAATTCGCGCTATTCGAAACCATGCATGCGACCCGGGAGGCTGGCTGCCGCCATCTCGAACGGCATCTCCGGCGTCTGGCGGCATCGGCATCGCATTTCAATATTCCGTTCGATCGGGCGGCTGTGCATTCGGAATTGGAGAAAGCTTGTGGTGCATTGCCCGACGGGCCGCATCGCCTGCGGTTGGCAATCGGACGGGACGGCGGCATCGCCATACAGACAGCGCCACTGTCCCCTCTCGAAGCACCGGTAAAAGTACTGCTGGCGCGTGAGCCGACCATGTCCGCCGATCCGTGGCTGCGTCACAAGACGACGCTGCGTGAGCGCTATGACGCCGGATGGCGCGCGGCAGAATCCGTCGGTGCTTTCGACACGCTGTTCTGCAATGAGCACGGCGAACTTACCGAAGGCGGGCGCAGCAATCTGTTCATCAGGCGTCGCGGCAGGTGGATTACGCCGCCGCTATCCGCCGGCGTGCTGCCCGGCGTCATGCGGTCGGTACTCCTTGACGATCCGAGGTGGGATGCCCGGGAAGGCCGGCTGACGCTTGACGATCTGCGCGGCGCCGAGGAGGTCGTGGTGTGCAATGCGCTGCGCGGGGCTTTGCCTGCCGTCATCGACTGGAATCAGGCGGCCACCTTCGGCGCGGCGGCCGGCTGAAATACCACCAGCCAGGTCGCCAGTACCACCAGTGCGCAGCCGATCAGCGTATTCAGGTTCACCGCTTCGCCGAGGAATACCGCGCCCCAAATCAGCGCGAATAGCGGGATCAGAAAAGTGACCGTCAAGGCCTTGGTCGGTCCGAGATCGGCAATCAACCGGAAGTAAATGAAATACGCCACGGCGCTGCACAGCAACGCCAATACGAGCGCGATCACGATCACCAGCGGCGTCACTTCGCCGCGAACCGGTGACAACGGCAGGAAGGGCAGCAGCACCAGCGCCGCGCCGAGCTGGGAGCCGGTCGCCATCTGCGGTGGCGCGATGCCGGCGGACGCTTTCTTCGAGTACGCACCGGCAATGCCGTAGCACAGCGCCGCAATGACGCAGGCACCGGCGGCAACCAGTACCTGCGGCGAAAATTGCGCGGGACCCAGTCGTACCAGGAAGGCCACGCCGGCAATCCCGATCAACAGGCCGGCGATCTTGCGCGCAGTGAGCGTTTCGCCCAGCACCGCCGCACCGACCAGCGCGCCCCACAAAGGACTGGTGGCGTTCAGGATGGCCGAGTAACCGGCGGGCAGGGTTAATGCTGCGTAGGAGAACAGGGCGAAGGGCAGGGCGGAATTGAGGGTACCGAGAATCAGGTATTGCCGCCAGCTAGTGCCGAAGTGCATCGACTTCCCGCGGGCGAGAATGAACAGCAGCATTGCCGCACCGGCGACCGCAACCCGCACCTCCGCCGTCCAGAGCGGACCGAGGGCGGGCGCGACAATGCGCATGAAAAGAAACGACGCGCCCCAGATGGCGGCCAGCAGGATCAATCGGAACAGGTCGGCGCTACGCATGGCAAGCTCTCGCAGTCGGATGAGATTCGAGAATAATGGCGGTGCGCCGCGCTGGCTGGCCGGAATCGGACATGACAGTTTTTCATGTCTGCTGCAATGGTTTCTGCCGCGTCGCCAGCGCCGCACCGATCAGCAGCGCGATCGCGGAAAACACCAGGCCGCGCTGCAGTCCCCCGGCGCCGTCGGAAATCCAGCCGACGATGGTCGGACCGACGATCTGTCCGGCGGCGAAGACGATGGTGAACATGCTGATGCCGGACGACCACGCCGGCGCCGGAAGATTGTGGCGCACGAGCGCGGTGGTGGATGCGACGACGGACAAAAATACCGCGCCGAACAGGATGCCGGATGCGAACACCGCGACGATAGCCGAAGTCAGCACCGGCAGCAGCGTCGCGACGGCGAGCAGGCCGTTCAGTATCGACATCGCCTGTCCGCCCTTGAAGCGGTCCAGCATGCCGGCCCAGATACGCGACGACGCCACCACGGCCACGCCCAGCGCCGCATAGAACAGCGATAGCTGCGCCCCTTGCATGCCTTGCTCCTTCAGCAGCGCGATCACGAAGGTCATGTAGCCGATATAGCCGACGCCGAACATGAAATAGCCGCCGAGGCTCCAGCCGAACGACAGCAGGCTTACCGGACGCTGGCCGGTCGCCGGCGCAGCGGCGCCGTCGATGCTGGCAGCGGGCAGGGCCATCGCCAGGGTCGCCAGAAAACACATCATCCCCAGAACGATCCACGCCCATTGCCAGCCATGGGGCATGTTTTGCGCATCCGCGCCGGCCAGTGCTGCCGGTACGAGCAACGCCGATAACACGATGCCGAAGCCGGTGCCGCCGTAGTACAAACCGATCAGGAATCCGGTATGCCGTGGATGCAGCGCGCCAAGGCGGGCTGCAAGCAGGCCGCCGGCGATGAAAATGAAGGCGCTGGCAGCGCCGGCCAGCACGCGCTGCGCGAGAAGCATCTCCGCGCTGATGACGAAGCCCGACAGCAGCATGAACAAGCCGGTGCACACCGACCCGCCGATCAACGCCGCCTGCGCGCCGAAGCGCCGCATGAATGCCGGCGTGACCATCGCACCGATCAGGTAGCCGAGTGCGTTTGCCGTATTCATCGCGCCGGCCAGCAGGTAGGACCAGTCGAGATCGGTCCGCATCGGCGGCAGCAGGAGCGCATACGAAAAGCGCGACATGCCGAGCGACACCGCCGCTGCCAGCGACAGGGCGAAAGCGGTAAGGAAAGGTCGCTGTTGCGCGAGGGAGCGGTCGGTCGATGCTTGTTCGGCCATGGTCTGCTCAGGCCTCGGCGGTGACGGGATCTTTGGCGCGCGGCGGTGATGCCGACAGGACCAGGCCCATCGCCGCCAGCACGACCGCGCCGCCGATGAAGGTCGGCAATCCGATCGGTTCCTGCAGGAAGATGAAGCCCCATAACATGCTGAACAGGGGGATCAGGAAGGACACCGTCATCGCCCGGGTAGGGCCCACCTTCACGATCAGTGGGATGAATAGCGCCTGCGCCAGGCCGGACGACAGCAATGACAGGCCGGCGATGCAGGCCAGCGCGGTCAGCGACGGGAGAGCGATGGGCAATGCGAGCGGCAGCGTCGGCGCCATCATGAGCCCGCCCATCACCAGCGAACCGGTCGCCATGGCAATCGGATGAATGCCGCCCGGATGGCCGGTCTTTTTCACGATGATGCTCGATAGCGCATAGCAGGCGGCGGCAACCAGGCACGCGGCGATCGCCGTTAGGGTCGACCGGTTCAGGTCCAGCGCGCCCGCGCCGACCAGGATGGCGACGCCGGTGATGCCGAGCGCCAGTCCAACGAGCTTGCGCGCGGTCAGCCGTTCGCTCAGCCAGATTGCGGAAAACAATGCGCCGAACAGGGGCGCGGTGGAATTCAGTACCGCCGAATGCGCGGCAGGCAGATGCTGGGCGGCAAAGGCGAAGCAGGAAAACGGCAGCACGCCGGCGAAGATGCCGACGACGGCGAACGGCCGCCAGTTGCGCCGCCAATCCATGTTCACGCCTGCCAACAGTGCATAGACCATCAATGCCAGCCCGGCCACGCCGATGCGCAGGATAGCTGTCAGCAACGGCCCGAGTTCCGGTACCGCCACGCGAAGGAAAATGAAAGAACCGCCCCAGATCGCAGAAAGAAAAATAAGCTTGGCGAGGTCGGGTAGGGACATGAAGAGGGAAGTGACCGGCTATTAACGAACAGGCGTTCGATTGTAACGTGCATGCGTTAAGACTGCTAAACCTTGCCATGCATGACGCGGCAATCCATGTTGCAATGCCCCGACGTGGTTCCCCGGGTACGTTTGATGGCAAGCAAGCGTGATGGCGATTGACGCGAAGACGCTTGATTCAAACCAAGGAAGAATTGTCAGGAAGGCAAATAATCATGGGCAGGGAGAAAACCATGAATAACCTTAGTTGGAAACGCCTGACGAACTTGACTGCATGCTTCGCCTGCGCCGCCATGCTGGCAGGCTGCGATGCCGTGCAGCATCGCGGTGCCTCTTCCAGTACCGCTCCCGGTAGCGACCTTGCCGCGCAGGGGGAAGCGGCGATCGACGTGTCAGGCATGGGGCTGTCGGAAGCCCGGCTCAACGATGTGGAGATACGGCATTTTGCCGCCTATCGCAGCTATGTTGCCGTCGCCGATACTTCTGCCATTGCAGACGACCCGCGCAGCAACGCCGATGCCATCCAGCGGATATCTGAAGAATTGACAAGCGGCAGCTCTGCCTCTCTCGCCTGCGTCACTCGTGGCGGCATGTGAAGAAATCAGAACCTAATCATGAGTCCGGCCACCGCACACCGGGCAGCCGGGACTGCGTCCAACCTTGATGCTCGTCCATTCCATGTTCCGCGCATCCAGCAATAGCAGGCGGCCCGCCAGCGATTCGCCGATCCCGGCCACCAGCTTCAGGGCCTCCGCCGCCTGCATGGTGCCGATGATGCCAACCAGCGGCGCGAACACGCCCATCGTCGAACACAGCACTTCCTCGAACTGCTGGTCCGGCGGAAACAGGCAGGCATAGCAGGGTGCGTCGTTACGCCGCGCATCGAATACCGACACCTGGCCGTCGAAACGGATCGCGGCCCCCGACACCAGCGGCACGCGATTGGCGACGCAGGCGCGATTGATCGCATGCCGGGTGGCGAAGTTGTCGCTGCAATCGAGCACCACGCTCGCCTGTCCCACCAACTCATCCAGCCGCGTTCCTTCTAGCCGCTCGGTCAGGGCGGTGACCTGCACCTCTGGGTTGATCTGTGCCAGGGTTTGCTTCCCGGATTCCGCCTTGGCATGGCCGACCCGGTCGGTGGTATGGAGAATCTGCCGCTGCAGGTTCGTCAGGTCGACGGTGTCGTTATCGACGAGCGTCAACCTGCCGATGCCTGCCGACGCCAAATAATAGGCTGCCGGTGAGCCAAGGCCGCCGGCGCCGATGACCAGTGCATGCGCCGCCAGCAGCTTTTCCTGGCCCTCGATGCCGATTTCATCGAGAAGGATGTGGCGGGAATAGCGAAGAAGCTGGTGGTCGTTCATGGCGGGATCGGGAGTGTCGGTAGCAGGATCGTAATGGAAAACACGGCTCGAAGTGCAAACCGACGTAGAGCGCCATTTCGAACCGGCAAAGAAAAAGGCCGCATCGCTGCGGCCTTCAATCGGGTCGGATCCTGCTTATTTCTTTTCCGGCGTCTTGTTTTCGTTGATCGTGTTTTCCTTCTTGCTTTCGATCTTCGCGGTCTTCGACAACTGCACCGGCTTGCCCTTGAGATGATTCAGTGCCTGCGCCAGCTGGAAGTCATCCTTGCCGCCGAATTCCAGCGGCGTGCGTTTCTTTTCCAGGGCCGCGGCACGCTGTTCTTCTTCCAGCTGATCCATCTTGCGGGCGACTTCTTCCTTGTCGCGGTCATTCATCAGATGCTTTTGCAGATCCGCTTCGCGCAGGCGCAAGCCGTTCAGGCCGTCGCCGTCGGGATACTCGTCCACCAGCAGGTCGGGCACGATGCCGCGGGCCTGGATAGCCCGGCCGTTCGGCGTGTAATAGCGGGCCGTGGTCAGCTTGACGGCGGTGTCGGCCGACAACTGGCGAATCGTCTGCACCGAGCCCTTGCCGAATGTCTGCGTTCCCATGATGGTGGCGCGCTTATAGTCCTGCAATGCACCCGCCACGATCTCGGACGCCGATGCGGAGCCGGTATTGACCAGCACGACCATCGGCACTTTCTTGATCGCTTCCGGCAGCTTTGCCAGCGGATCGGTCAATGCAGCACGGGACGACGTATAGAACTCGCGACGCGCATAGAAGGTGGCTTTCGAATCCGGCAACTGGCCGTTCGTCGACACGATGGGTACATCCTTCGGCAGGAAAGCCGCCGACACGCCGATCGCACCGGGAAGCACCCCGCCCGGATCGTTGCGCAAGTCGAGCACCAAGCCTTTCAGGTTCGGATCCTGGGCATAAATGGCATTGATCTTCTTCACCATATCGTCCACCGTCGGCTCCTGGAACTGCGCGACGCGCAGCCATGCATAGCCCGGTTCAACGATCTTCGACTTCACGCTCTGCACACGGATTTCCTGGCGCACGATGGTGACGATGATCGGCCGGTCTTCCTCTTTGCGGGCGATGGTAAGGGTAATCTTGGTGTTCGGTTCGCCGCGCATGCGCTTGACCGCTTCATCCAGCGTCAGGCCCTTCACCGGAGTGGAATCGAGGCGGGTGATCAGGTCGCCGGACTTGAGGCCGGCCTTGAAGGCGGGCGAATCCTCGATCGGGGAGATCACCTTGACGTAGCCGTCTTCCATGCCGACTTCGATGCCGAGCCCGACGAATTTGCCTTGCGTGCCTTCACGCAACTCCTTGAATGCTTTTTTATCCAGATAGGCGGAGTGCGGATCGAGCGACGCCACCATGCCGGAAATTGCTTCGGTAAGCAGTTTCTTGTCTTCGACCGACTCCACGTAGTCGGTTTTGATCAGGCCGAATACATCGGCCAATTGTCGCAATTCTTCCAGTGGCAGCGTGGTCGCGCTCTTTTGCGCGCTCGCCTCGAATTGCATGGAGCCGGCGATACCGGCAATGACGCCCAGACCGATCAGACCGAAGTTCTTGATTTTGCTGCTCATGTGTCACCTAATGGTTACCGAGGGCCTTGGCAGGCGCATCATTTCGAGAATGAGGCCGACATCCAGCCCAGAGGGTCAAACGCGCGGCCCTGATGCCGCAATTCAAAGTATAAACCTGATTGTTCATTACCACCGCTGTTGCCGGCGCTGGCAATGACGTCGCCGGTTCTGACAATATCGCCAGCCTGCTTCAGGACGGCCTGATTATTGCCATAAATGCTCAAATACTGGTCTCCGTGGTCAACGATAATCAGGTTTCCAAAACCGCGCAACCATTCCGCGAACACCACTTTCCCTGATGCTATTGCCCTGATTTCCGCACCTTCCGCGGCGCGGATGAACAGGCCTTTCCAGCTGGGGCCATCGCCCCGTTTGCTGCCGTATCGTGCCGCCAGCTCGCCTTTCACCGGCAGTTTCAGCCGTCCGCGCAGACCGGTAAATGTCTGCCCAGCCGGGCCAAGACCAGCGTTTTGGACGCTGGCAACCGGCGCGAGTTCATTCCGGCGCGATATTTCTGATGGAGGCTCGTCATCGTCAATTGCATCAGGATTTGCAGCGCGGTTCTTTGATTTATCTTGAATTCCCGCTGAGGGAGGCGGTTCGGGCCGGCTTTCCCGGGCTTTGGCCTGCGCCTGTTGCTGCTCGCGGCGACGCTGTTCGAGGGTGGCGGCCTCCGACTTGCGTTGTTCTTCGATCAGGTCGGATAGCTTTTTGACCAGGCCCGCCAGCCGTTGCTCGTCGCGCTCCAGGTTGCCGGCCTCCTTGCGCTGCGTGGCCAGCTTGTCCGACAGGCGGGCAAGCAATTCGGCCCGCCTGCCGAGTTCCTTTTCGAGCCTGGCTTTCTGGTCGACCTGTTCAGCGGCGATTTCGTCCAGTTCGTCCCTGGCATTCTGGGCTTCCGCCTTGCCCGCTTCAATTGCGAGAAGGTCTTTGCGCAGCGCAGCGATCAGCCTGGCCTGCGCCTGCGATACATATCCCATGTATTGCAGGTCCCGATTGATCCGGTTCGGGTTGTCGCCGGACAGCAGCAGCTTGATTCGGTCCTCGTTGCCTGCCATGTACTGTTCGCGGAGGAGTTTGGCAAGCTTCGCCTGCTGGGCGGCCGCGGCCTTTTCCAGCCGGTTTTGCTGTTCGGTCAGCCGGGCCAGCCGCGCTTCCGTGCTTTTCTGCTCGATCGCCAGTTCGTGCAGCGCCCGATTGGCTTCCGAGATCGCCTTTTCGGAATGGGCCAGCGCATCGGCGGCATGGCCGCGTGCGGTCTCGGTGCGGCTGATGTCGCGTTTGAGAGCGTTCAGCTTTTCCTGCAGTTCGGCTCGTTCGGCCTCGACCGCCCGCTTGTGCTTGGTACGCTCCGTGATCCGGACGGCTGAGGCTGGCTGTACGGCAATCAGGCAGGCCGCAGCGACTCCGAGCGCGGCAATCCACCTCCACCACCTTCGTCGCTGCGTCCGCGGGCGTGCCGCAGAGAACCCGCTTGCCTCGATCGCTTCGGCCACCCCGGCGTAACCGGAAAACTTCATTCCGGATCGCCTATTTCGCCTTGCCCTGGCTTGCAACCGCGTTCATCGCCGCTTCGATTGCCGACTGGTCACCCAGGTAATAGCTGCGGATCGGTTTCAGGTCGGCATCCAGTTCATAGACGAGAGGCTGGCCGTTCGGGATATTCAGGCCGACGATGTCCTTGTCGCTGATGTTGTCCAGGGACTTGATCAGCGCGCGCAGGCTGTTGCCGTGGGCCGAGATGATGATGCGCTTGCCGGCGCGGATGGCCGGCGCGATGGACTCGTTCCAGACCGGCATCACGCGCGCAACCGTATCCTTCAGGCATTCCGTCAGGGGGATTTCTTCCCTTTTCAGCTTGGCATAGCGCGGGTCATTGTAGGAGGTGCGCGGATCGTTGACGTCCAGCGGCTCCGGCGGCACGTCATAGCTGCGGCGCCAGATCAGTACCTGCTCGTCGCCGTACTTGGCTGCGGTCTCCGCCTTGTTCAGGCCCTGCAGCGAGCCGTAATGCCGCTCGTTCAGGCGCCAGCTGTGCACGACCGGCAGCCACATCAGATCCATTTCGTCGAGCGTCAGCCACAGGGTGCGAATGGCGCGCTTGAGCACCGAGGTGTAGGCAACGTCGAACTCGAAGCCGGCTTCCTTCAGTATCTTGCCGGCCTCGCGGGCTTCCGCCGCGCCTTTTTCGGTCAGGTCGACGTCGACCCAGCCGGTGAACCTGTTGGCAAGATTCCAGGTCGATTCGCCATGACGCATGAATACGATTTTGTACATGATGTTTTGATGAAGAGATAAATGAAGAGATATATGGAGGGAATGGATTGAAACTGCGAATTCAATGATAGGCCGCCTTCTATTTTATAATGTTGGGATTGCTTAAAACCATTAGGGTCCCGTGAAATTCTTAATCGACAATATCTGGCTGATCGCATTGGCGCTGCTGTCCGGCGGCGCATTGGTCTGGCCCAACCTGCAGCGCCGCGGTGAAAAAGTCTCGACATTGCAGGCGACGCAACTGATGAATCAGGGCAAGGCCGTGATCGTCGATGTGCGCGACCCAGCCGGGTTTGCAACCGGCCATGTGCGCGACGCCAAGAACATTCCGCTGAAAGAATTGCCAAACAGAGTGGCGGAGCTCGAAAAATTCAAGTCGAAAACCGTGATCGTGGTCTGCCAGTCCGGCACGCAGTCGGCAAAGGCGACCTCCATTCTGAAGAAGGCGGGTTTCAACGAAGTGGTCAGCCTGACCGGCGGCCTCGCGGCCTGGCAAGCGCAGGGATTGCCGGTCGCAAAGTAATCAAGGAAAGAACATCATGACTGCACGAGTCCTCATGTACAGCACCGGCGTATGTCCTTATTGCGTGATGGCCGAACGGCTGTTGACGTCCAAGGGCGTCGAGAACATCGAAAAGATCCGCGTCGACCTCGAGCCGCAACAGCGGATGGAAATGATGCAGAAGACCGGACGGCGGACCGTGCCCCAGATCTATATCGGCGATACCCATGTCGGCGGCTTCGACGACCTCAGCGCGCTCGACCGGAACGGTCAGCTCGAACCCCTGCTGAAGGGCGCCTGAGCGGCGCCACCAGGTATCCGGCAATCATTTCATTACTATAAACACGTGGACGGCCGCCGCGCCGTCCTTCCCTTTTTCACTCCCAACGAAAGCTCCTCATGGCCGACCAGAACCAGCAACCCGTATTCCAGATCCAGCGCGTCTACCTGAAGGACATGTCGCTCGAGCAACCCAATTCACCGGCAATCTTCCTTGAACAGGAATCCCCGAATATCGAAGTGGCGGTCGATGTCGGTGTCGAGATGCTCGCCGACGCCATCTTCGAATCCACCGTGACCATCACCGTGACCGCAAAGGTCAATGACAAGGTGGCCTTCCTGGTGGAAGGCAAGCAGGCTGGCATTTTCGAAGCCCGCAATATCCCCGACGAGCAACTCGATCCACTGCTCGGCATCGGCTGCCCCAACATCGTTTATCCCTACCTGCGCGCCAATATCGCCGACCTGATCACCCGTGCCGGATTCCCGCCGGTCCACCTCGCGGAAATCAATTTCGAAGTGTTCTACCAGCAGCGCCTGCAGGCTCTGGCGGAACAGCAGCAGCAAGCCGGTTCATCCGGATCCGGCATCCTGATGCCGGACGGCACAACCGCAGGCCGTCAGTAAGGTTGAAGGTGGTTGTGATGTTTCCGGTTCGAATGCTTGCCGCCTGTGCCGTGCTTTTCTGTGCCTCAGGTACAGCACAGGCCCTTGATTTCAAATCCATCGGCGCCAATCCCGCCATCCTGTACGACGCGCCGTCGGAAAAGGGGCGCAAGGTCTTCGTCGCACCGCGCGGCATGCCGGTGGAAGTCGTTCTGACCTATGGCGAGTGGACCAAGGTGCGCGATGCCGCCGGTGACCTGTCCTGGGTGGAAACGAAGTTGTTGACGCCGAAACGGAACGTAGTCGTAACAACCGGCAATGCGAAGGTGAGATCCGCTGCTGAGGAATCATCGGCGCTGGTCTTCACCGCCGACAAGGGTGTCCTGCTGGAAGTTGTCGAAACATCCGCGCCTGGCTGGGTAAGGGTCAGGCATCGCGACGGGTCGGGCGGCTTCGTGCGCGCCGCCGAGGTCTGGGGCGAATAAGCCCGCCATGACGCAATCTGATCCCGTCGGCACCCGGCAAGCCCGGCCGGCGAACATCGCCATCTTCGGTGCCGGCGCCTGGGGCACGGCATTGGCGATCGCGTTCGCCGACCGGCACGACGTCGTACTCTGGGGGCGCGATCCCGAAGCGATGCGCGCCGCCTCTTTGCGGCGTGAAAACAGCGCCTACTTTCCCGGCTTTACGCTGCCTTCCGGACTGATGGCAACAGCGGATTTCGATGCCGCCGTCGCGCATGCGATCCATGCCCCGAGCGGTAATGCCCTGGTCATCGTTGCATCGGCGGTGGCCGGGCTGCGATCGCTGGCGCAGCGCCTGCAGCCGCATGCCATTCCCAATCTAGTCTGGTTATGCAAGGGCTTCGAGGAGGACACGCGCTTGCTGCCGCACCAGATAGTGCGCCAGATCTGCTCCGACCGCTTGCCGGTCGGCGCCTTGTCCGGTCCATCGTTCGCCCAGGAAGTCGCTCGCGGCATGCCATGCGCGCTGACGATCGCATCCGACAATCAGGCGCTGCGCGAGTCGGTCGTTGCAGCCGTGCATGGCCGCAGCATCCGGGTCTATTCAAGCGATGATCTGGTCGGCGTGGAGGTCGGCGGCGCTGTGAAGAACATCCTCGCCATCGCCACTGGCGTGGCTGACGGCCTCGGGCTCGGCCTGAACGCGCGTGCGGCACTGATTACCCGCGGTCTGGCGGAGATCACGCGGCTCGGCATCGCTCTGGGCGGACGCGCCGAAACCTTCATGGGCCTGACCGGCATGGGCGACCTGATCCTGACCTGCACCGGCGACCTGTCGCGCAACCGCAAGGTCGGTCTCGGGCTGGCGCAGGGCAAGCCGCTCGACGTCATCGTCAAAGAACTGGGGCATGTGGCCGAGGGCGTGCGGTGCGCACAGGCGGTGCGCGCGCTGGCGGCCAACATGGGCGTCGACATGCCGATTACCGCCGCGGTCGCCGCAGTCCTGTTCGACGGTGATTCGCCACGCGGCATGTTGCAGAAACTGCTTTCGCGCGATCCCCGGGACGAGACCGCCTAAGCGTCGAAAAGCCGGTACCATGGCGCTACCCTTATGGAGCAGCCCATGACCACCCTCATTCCCGATCCACGGCAATTCCTGCTTGACCTTTATGCCGGCGCGGTCGCCGCCGTCAGCGCCGAAAAATGCCTCCCTGCTTATCTGCCGCAGCCTCCGGAAGGCGGCCGTACATTGGTGATCGGCGCCGGCAAAGCCGCGGCGGCGATGGCGGCTGCCGTTGAAAAGCATTGGGCAGGTGAGTTATCCGGGCTGGTCGTCACCCGCTACGGACACAACGCCGACTGCCGCCGCATCGAGGTGGTCGAAGCGGCGCATCCGGTCCCGGACGAGGCGGGCCGGCAGGCAGCCGCACGCATGATGGACATGGTGCGGGGCCTGGGCGAGAAAGACCTGGTGCTGTGCCTCATCTCCGGCGGCGGCTCGTCGCTCCTGGCGCTGCCGGCACCGGGCATTACGCTGGAGCAGAAGCGCGCGCTCAACCAGGCTCTTCTCAAAAGCGGCGCGGCGATCGATGAAATGAATTGCGTGCGCAAGCATCTGTCTGCCATCAAGGGCGGGCGGCTGGCCCTTGCCTGTGCGCCGGCACGGGTCGTGACGCTGCTCATCTCCGATGTGCCTGGCGACGATCCGGGCATCATCGCCAGCGGACCGACACTGCCGGATGCGACCACGTGCAGCGATGCATTGAACGTATTGCGCAAGTACGACATCGCCTTGCCCGAAGCGGTGCGTCGCCATCTGGAATCGGGCGAAGGCGAAACGCCGAAGCCGGGCGATGCACGGTTTGCAGGGCATTCCCATCATGTCGTCGCGACTGCGCAGCAGGCGCTGGAGGCGGCTGCTGCACAGGCAAGGGCAGCCGGCATCACACCATACATTCTCTCGGACGCCATTGAAGGCGAGGCGAGAGAGATTGCAAAGATGCATGCCGCCCTGGCTCGCCAGATCGCCCTGCATCAGCAACCGTTCCGCAAGCCGTGCGTCCTGATTTCCGGAGGTGAGACGACAGTGACGGTACGAGGCAGCGGGCGCGGCGGACGCAATGCCGAATTTCTGCTCGGTCTTGCGGTAGCGCTGAATGGCCAGCCCGGCGTGCATGCGATCGCCTGCGACACGGATGGCATCGATGGCTCGGAGGACAATGCCGGCGCGGTATTCGGACCAGACACGCTGAAGCGGGCAGAAAGCCTGGAGCTGAAGATGAGGGCGATGCTCGACAATAACGATGGTTACGGGTTTTTCAAGGCGCTGGGGGATCTGATCGTGACCGGGCCGACGCGTACCAATGTCAATGATTTCCGGGCGCTTCTGATTCTGTGAATCAAGCCCCGCCACGCGCATGCACCCGGCATCCGGCCGCATAAGTCGCTGCCACCGCACGGTCATCCCCTAGCATTGCCAACGCAAACAGCAATTCCTCCAGGCTCCCCGCGCGGGCGGTGCGGCGGGCGAGCAGGGGCGTCGATTGCGGATCAAGCACGAGGAAATCCGCTTCCGCGCCAGGCGAAAAATTGCCGATGGTGCCTTCGAGTTGCAAACCGCGCGCACCGCCCAATGTCGCAAGGTAGAACATGCGCAGGGCAGAGAGATGAACGCCGCCCATGCGCGCCACCTTATACAGCTCGTTCATGGTGTGCAGCATCGAAAACGATGTGCCGCCGCCGACATCGGTCGCAAGGGTCAACGGCATTCCTGCCGCATCGGCGGTAGTGAAGTCGAACAGGCCGCTGCCGAGAAACAGGTTGGACGTCGGGCAGATGGCGGCGGCGGATCGGGTTTCCGCCATGCGCCTGCGGTCATGGTCGTCAAGCCAGATGCAATGCGCATACATCGCGCGCGGCCGCATCAGGCCGACACGATCGTAAACATCGAGATAACTGCGCGCATCCGGAAACAGTTCCTTGATCCACGCCACTTCATCGCGGTTCTCCGCGACGTGGGTCTGCACGAAAATGTCCGGATACGCCTTTGCCAATTCGCCCGCGAGCCGCAACTGCGTATCGGTTGAACTTGCGGCGAAGCGCGGCGTAATCGCATACATCTGGCGCCGATGTCCGTGCCATTTCTTCAGCAGCCGTTCGCTTTCCAGAATGCCGTCCTCCGCGGTGTCGCGCAGGTACGGCGGACAATTACGGTCCATCAGCGCCTTGCCCGCAATCATGCGGAGGTTGCGCGCGTCGCTCTCCTGGAAGAAGGCCTCCGCGGATCCGGGGTGTACCGTGCAGTACACCATCGCGGTGGTGGTGCCGCATCGCAGCAGTTCGTCGAGGAAGAAGGTTGCCACTTTGGCCGCATGGGCCGGATCGGCAAATGCGCGTTCGCCTGGAAAGGTATGGTCATCCAGCCATGGCAGAAGGCCGGAGGATGGTGACGCGATGATATCGGTTTGCGGATAATGGATGTGCGTGTCGATGAAGCCGGGAACAATCAGCTTGCCGCGGTAGTCAACGATATCCGCATGCGGCATCAGGCCGGCAGCGAGTTGAGGGTAGTCGCCTGCCGCCTGCACGCGGCCGCCTTGAACGACCAGCAGTCCGTCCTCATGCCAACGGAAAGCGTCACCGCTCCTGGCCGGGTCGTCCGTGAAGTGCAGCAGGCTGGCCCGATAGGCAACCGGTTTGTCATCCATGATCTTGGGCAAGCAAGCGCCTTATCGTTTACCTGATTGCGGCAGGGAGCCAGCGACCGCCTTGCCATTTTCATAGGTCAGTACGATCGTCATCAGCACCGAACAATTCTCGATGCCGCGCAGGGAGTAAGGGACATTCCCTGCAAGCAAGACAAGTTCGTTGGCGTTGAGGGTTTGCGTCTTGCCATGGGCGCGCACTTCCACCTTGCCTTCGAGGCACTGCAAAGTGATTTCTCCAGGTACGTTATGCTCCGGGATTTCCTTTCCCGCTGCCAGGACCAGGCGCATGATTTCGAGCTGCTCCGATTTCAGCAATGCTGTGGATGGCGTATCGCTCAGCCTGGGGCCGAGCGGATGGATATCGATGATTTCGCCGGACGTGGCATGGTGCAGGGACATGGACGACAACCTCCTTGACAGGCGCGGTATAGTGCCGCGATGAATGTTTATACAAATGCTGAAATATTAGAGATAAGGCAAGTGCGACGGTTCAATGCAAGCCATTGATGCAATTGGCTGATCTTATGAATAGCAAGAACTGAAATGGTATGGCCCTGATGCTTGTAAACGGGAAACAAAAGTCCAGCTATTTCGATTTATTTCGCCTTGATCTTCATCAAAGGGTATGCTTCGGAGCACTTTTTTACGACACCGATGTCGTAGCATTGGCCGGATTCAGGATGGATGCTCAAGCTTGCAAGTATGGTAAGTTGTAAACTTATACTGACCGAATTCCCGAATTTTTGTTTTTTATTTAGTGATCTTTATGCGCAATAACCTGATTTATTCTTCCCGCAACAAACTGCGGTCCGCCGTCAACCGCGGATTCACCCTGATTGAAATCATGGTCGTGGTGGTCATCATGGGCATTCTCGCCGCTCTGGTGGTGCCGAAGCTCATGGGCCGTACCGATGATGCGCGAATCACCGCAGCGCGCCAGGATATCGCCACGCTGATGCAGGCGTTAAAGCTGTACAAACTGGACAATCAGCGTTATCCAAGCACCGAGCAGGGCCTGCAGGCACTGGTGACCAAGCCGTCCGGCGGGCCACCGGCCAACGGCTGGAAAGCCGGCGGTTACATCGATAAGCTGCCGAAGGATCCCTGGGGCGGCCAATATCAATACCTGTCGCCTGGCATCAAAGGTGAGGTGGACGTATTCTCCTTCGGCGCCGATGGTCAGGCGGGCGGGGCCGGCAATGATGCCGATGTCGGTTCGTGGGATCTATAAGTACATTGTCGTTTGATCTTGCAAAGCGCCGGTCCCGTATCGCCGCGCGCGGTTTCACGCTGCTTGAATTGCTGGTGGTTCTGGTCGTTGCCGGCATCGCGCTCGGGTTCGTCTCGATCAACGCGATGCCGAGCGACCGCCAGGTATTGCAAAATGAAGCCCAGCGTATCGCGCTGCTGCTGCAGCTCGCGCGCGACGAGGCCATCGTGCGTAACCGTCCTATCGCTTTCGAAGCCGAGAACGACCGCTACCGTTTTCTGATCCGGGATGGCAGCACCTGGCAGCCCCTGCAGCAGGAAGACATGCTGCGCGAAAGGGCATTTCAGCGCACGCCGATCGGCCTGTCGATCTCGCCGGCGGTCGCAGCCGAAACAAATCCCCTGCGCATCGTGTTCGGTCGGGAGCCGGTCGACAAGCCGTTTCTGCTGACGTTCTCTTCTGGCGATTCGAGCGTCGCCATCCGCGCCGACGGTATCGGCAATTTCGTGGTGGAGTGACATGCGATCTCCCCTTCAACGCATGCCCGGCCAGGGTATTGCCGGTTTCACCCTGCTCGAGGTTCTGGTTGCGCTGGTCATCGTGGGTACGGCGCTGGGTGCAAGCTTGCGCGCGGTAGGCAGTCTTACTCAGAACAGCAACGGCTTGCGCGCATCGATGATGGCGAACTGGTCGGCGGAAAACCGGCTGGCGCAGATCCGCCTGGCGAAGGAATGGCCGCCGGTCGGACGGCGCTCCTTCGATTGTCCGCAGGGCGACCTTCGCCTGGTCTGCAACGAAGAAGTCCTGCCGACGCCGAATCCGTTCTTCCGCCGCGTCGAAGTCAGCGTCTTCGATGCGGAAAACCCGGACCGCCGCATCATCAAACTGGCGCAGGTAGTCAGCCAGTCATGAAAAAAGCAGCCGGATTTACGTTGATCGAACTGCTGGTGGCCATCAGCGTGCTGGCCATCGTCGCCGTGCTCGGATGGCGCGGCCTCGACAGCATCGTGCGCGCCCGCGTCGCGCTCACCAGCGAACTGAAAAGCACGCGTGGTCTGCAGCTCGCGTTCGCGCAGATGCAAAGCGATGCGGCACATCTTGCCCCGGACGCTTTGCTTGAAAACCGCATGTCGCTGGATGCCCGGCCGGGACGACTCACGCTGATCCGGACAGTGAACATCGACAACCAGCCTACGCTTGTGCAGGTGGTGTCATACCGGGTGCGGGACGGGGTACTCAGCAGGCGTGAGTCTGTGGCGACAAGAGACCTGAGGCAACTGGATGTGGCATGGGCGGCGGCATTGGCCGACAGCGACACGTCGCAGCCCGTAACCCTGCAGGATGAGGTCGATGAAATGAGAATCCGTTCATGGGATTCACAAAGTGCGGCTTGGCGGGCCGAGGCGGTGGCAACACCGCCGCCGACGGTGATACCTGCAGTGCCAGGAGCGCCGGGAACTCCGGCCACGGCTCAAAGCCAGACTGGCCTGGAAGTGACCTTACGTTTACGTGATCGCAGCACCAACCTGGTGAAGATTTTCCTGCTGGGGGCGATATGACGAAGAATGCTGCGCCTCGCTTTCGATCCCCTGCGCGGCAACGCGGCGTGGCGGTCATCACTGCGCTGCTGCTGACCACGCTGGCGATCACGATCGTCGCCAGCCTGTTCTGGCAGCAGCAGGTGCAGGTGCGGTCGATCGAAAACCAGCGGCTTCAATTGCAGAAGCAGTGGATCCTGCGCGGCGCGCTGGACTGGACGCGGTTGATCCTGCGTGAAGACGGGCGCATTTCAACCGTGGATCACCTCGGCGAGCCGTGGGCTGTCAATCTGGCGGAAACGCGGCTTGATCAGTATGTCGATAATGCCAGTGCGGAAACGGAAGTTCCGGACGCCGTGCTGTCGGGCAGCATTGTTGATGCCCAGTCGCGATTGAATCTGCGCAATCTAATGGATGAAACAAAGGGCGCACCGGATCCTGCCGAGGTCAAGGCCTTCGGTGCATTGCTTTCAAACCTGCAGCTGAATCCTTCGTTGGCGCAGTCGACTGCAGATCTGATGACGCTGGCATTCAGGAAGAAGGAGCCGGCGACCGGCACGCCTGCCGCTACGCCGGCGAGTCAGTCCCAGTCGCAGTCGCAGCCCTTGGGAATCAATCATGTGGACGATTTGCTTGCGGTACCCGGATTTACGCCTGAAATAGTGGAAAAACTGAGGGAGTTTGTCATCGTTTTGCCAGCCAAGACGCAGATCAACGTGAACACCGCGCCGGCCGAAGTACTGATGGCGAAAATTGATACACTCACGAGTTCGGACGCTGCTGCCATCATTGCGTACAGGCAGAGGTCCTATTTCAAAGGGGACGCCGATGTCGGGCAAGTAATACAAAGATCCCTTGTTACCAAAGCCGTCTTCAAAACCAACTATTTTTTAGTGAACGGCAATGTGCGCATGAACCGCGCGGCGCTGCAGATGCAAACCTTGATTCGGCGCACCGATGACCGCCCACCAAAAACCGAAATCATCTGGATTCGAGAATACTAGAAAGAGAATAAACCCTTGAGCACACTGTATATACGTCTGCCATCCAAGGCCGTTGCGGACAGCATGGACGCGGGGGCGCCCTTGTATTGCCATTTCGCCCAGGCGTCCGCCAGCGGCGCGGTGGAACGGGAGGGCGTGGCGGCGCTATCCGAATTATCCGAAGCGGCGGGCCGTGCGCAGCGCGTCGTCGTGCTTCTGGCGGCCAGCGATGTCACGCTGTTGCGGATCAAGATGCCGCCGCTGTCGGGCGCGCGCCTCAAGGCCGCATTGCCCAACCTGATCGAAGATCACCTGATGAGCGATCCGGCCGACTGCGTGATGGTCGCTGGTCCATCGGTCGATGGCCTGCGCACGGTGGCGGTGGTGCAGCGCAGCTGGCTGGAGATCGTCGCCAAGACGCTGACCGGACTCGGCGCGCGGCGCATGTCCGCGGTGCCGGCCCAGCTTTGCCTGCCTTATGAGGCCGGTGCGGCCAGCGCGGCGATCACGGAGCATGGCGCCGATATCGATGTGGCGGTGCGCTTGTCGGAACAGGACGGCATCGGCTTGCCGATCACCGCCGACCAGCCGGAACTCGCCCCGGTGGAAGTCATCCAGTCGGTCTGCGCGGTGGTGCCGCATTCGCCGATCATCTTGTATGTGCCACAGGCGAGGGTGAACGACTACCAGGAAACCGTGGGTGCTGTGCCGGCGCTCGATGGCCGCATCGCCCTGCATGCGGATAATTGGCCGCGCTGGATTGCCGGCGCCAACAAGAATCCGCTGGACCTGATGACCGGATTCGGCATGTCGTCCGGCCCGGCATTCAACTGGCGGCCATGGCGCTGGCCGGTAATCCTGGCAGCGGCGGTATTGATGATCAATGCCATTGCGCTCAACATCGATTGGCTGCGTGCGAAGCGGGAAGCGGATTCGCTGAGAATGACCATGGTGCAAATCTATAAATCCGCTTATCCGAAGGAGACCGTAATCGTCGATCCGATGGCGCAGATGCGCCAAAAGCATGCCGCCGCGCAGCGGGAATCAGGCCAGATCGCGCCGGACGATTTTGTGGCGCTGGCCGCCGCGTTCGGCGAGGCATGGGGAAGCGCGGGACAGAAGCCGCAGAGCATCGCAGGCATCGAGTACCGGGAGCGCAGCCTGTCCGTGAAACTGAAACCGGGCACCAATGTGTCGCTGGAACAGATGCAGCCGGCGTTGACGTCGCAGAACCTGTCGGTGTCGCAGCCCAACAGCGATGTATTGCAGGTTAGGAGCGGCAAATGAGGGCTCCAACTGCACTGGGCGGTATCAAACGTTCGATATCGACCTTCTGGAGCGAGCGCAACCAGCGCGAGCGCACAATGCTGTCGGTGGCGATAGCGGTGATCGTGGCCGGCCTCTTTTATGTGCTGCTGATCGATCCGGCCATCAGCGGCCGCCAGGACCTGGAAAAGAAACTGCCTGATATGCGCCGGCAAGCCGCGGAACTGCAGGCATTGGCACGGGAAACCACGGCGCTCTCCGGCAAATCCGCAGGCGCGGCGCCAGCGTTTACAAGGGAAAACATCGAGGCGTCGCTGCAGCGCAAGGGATTGAAAGCGGACAACGTGGCGATGACGGGCGAACTTGCACGGGTTCAACTCAAGTCGGTCTCGTTTGCCAGCACGGTCGAGTGGCTTGAGGAAATCCAACGGACCGCCAGGGTTTCCGTCGTGGAAGCAAATTTCGAGGGCTTGGCGGCGATTGACACCGTCAATGCCGCACTAACGCTGCGCCAGTTGAAAGGCGGGCAAAGCCAATGATCAAGGATTCGAGCAAAATGGAGATCAAGTGCGCCGCCTCGTGATATGGTTATTGGCTGGCCTGATCACCGTTACGTTGACCATGATCGCTTTCTTCCCGGCATCATGGATGGCGCCGCTGGTGGAAAGACAGACCGGCGGGCGCCTTACATTGGGCGACGCGCAGGGCACCCTGTGGAATGGATCCGCCTTCATCGGCGGCGCACCGAGCGGTGCCGATCCGGTGACGCCGCTGTTGCCGGGCCGTTTTGCGTGGCGGCTGTCGCCGATGGTGTTGCTGGGACAGGTGGATGCGGAGGTGCAAAATTCCGCAGCGCTGGCCCAACCGGTCAGGGTTACCGGTAGCTGGCATCAATGGCGGGTCAGCCCTGGCGCATTGAGCCTGCCGGCGGAACGGCTTGCCGGCCTCGGGGCGCCGCTGAACACGATCGCGCCCTCGGGCGAAATGCGGCTGACATGGAATCCGATGCTCCTCACCAGGGAAGGGCAACGCGTGACGCTGAACGGAACGACGACCTTGCTGATGAACGACATCGCATCGCGCCTGTCGCCGATCAGGCCTCTCGGGGCATATGAGTTAACAATGGATTGGCAGGGCCAGCAGGGACAGCTGGCGCTGAAAACGCTGAAAGGACCGATGCTGCTGAGCGGCTCCGGTGCACTCACCAACGGACGGCTGAGGTTTTCAGGGAAGGCGGAAGCGGAAGAAGGGCAGGAAGAACGGCTGGCAAATTTACTGAATTTGCTGGGACAACGTCGCAGAGAAGGCGACAAAACTGTGATCGCGCTAGAGTTCAAATGAGAAAAAATTCAACAGCACATACCTCGACCAAGAACACCGGATGGCGCCGATGGGGCGCCACTGCATCGCTGCTTTGTTTCATCGCGGGCATGCAGCCGCCTGCCTATGCGCAGGATCCGGCGTCCAATCAGGCATCGCTGAATTTCGTCGGCGCCGACATCGAGTCGGTGATCAAGGCGATCGGTCAATACACCAACACCACTTTCGTTATCGATCCGCGCGTCAAGGGCACCATCAATCTGGTATCGGAAAAGCCGGTCAACAAGACGGAGGCGTTCAATCTGCTGGCATCGGCATTGCGGCTGCAGGGCTTTTCGATCGTGCGCGGCGACGGATTTACCAAAGTGGTGCCGGAAGCCGACGCCAAGCTGCAGGCTGGCACGACGCAAGGACAGACCGTGCGCGGCGACCAGATCGCCACCCAGATCTTCCGTCTGAATTATGAATCCGCGGCCAACCTGGTCCAGGTGCTGCGCCCGCTGATCTCGCCCAACAACACCATCAACGCCAACCCCGGCAACAACACCATCGTCATCACCGATTATGCCGATAACCTGAAGCGCCTCGGCCGCATCATCGCGTCGCTCGATGCCCCGGCCACCGCCGAGATGGACGTGGTGCCGGTCAAGCATGCGATCGCGATCGATGTCGCCACCATGGTCAACCGTCTGCTCGACCAGGGCGGCGGCGCTCCGGGCGCGGGCGGCGCAGGTGGACGAATCAGCGTGCTGGCCGATGGCCGCACCAACTCGCTCATCATCAATGCGCCGTCGGTGGCGCGCGCCAACCTGGCCAAGTCGCTGATCGCCAAGCTCGACCAGCCGACCGCCCAGCCCGGCAATGTCCATGTGGTCTACCTGAGGAATGCGGATGCGGTCCGCCTTGCGACGACCCTGCGCGCCGTGGTGGCGTCCGATTCCTCCACGCCGGGCGGCAACCAGCAGCCGCAGCAGCAGCAGCCCCAGCAATTGCAGCAGGCACAATTCCAGACCTCCCCGGGCCAGCAGCAGCAGGGCGGCCTGGGCACCGGTGGCAGCCAGCAGTCGGCACCGACCCCGGCGGCGCTGCCGACCGGCGGACCTGGCGGCTTCATCCAGGCCGATCCAGCCACCAATGCACTGATCATTACCGCCAGCGAGGCGGTCTACCGCAACCTGCGCAGCGTGATCGACCAGCTCGACGCGCGCCGGGCGCAGATCTACGTCGAGTCGCTGATCGTCGAAGTCAGCGCGGAAAGAGCGGCCGAGTTCGGCATTCAGTGGGCCGGCTTGTCAGGCAGTGACACAAGCGACTACCGGATCGGCGGCGCGACCGGCTTCACCACGCAGGGCGGCGGCAACAATCTGATCAGCCAGGCGGTGGCACGCGCCACCACCGGCAATGCACTGCCGCCGGGGAACGGCCTGAATCTCGGCATCTTCCGACAGGTCGGCGGCAGTCTGACATTAGGAGCCCTGGCACGGGCGCTCGAGTCCGAAGGCAACGCCAACATTCTGTCCACGCCGAACCTGATCACGCTGGATAACGAAGAGGCACGCATCATCGTCGGCCAGAACGTGCCGTTCGTGACCGGCCAGTTCACGACTGCAGCGTCCGGTGGCGCAGCCGGCGTCAATCCGTTCCAGACCATCGAGCGAAAGGACGTAGGCTTGTCGCTGCGGGTAAGGCCGCAGGTCTCCGAAGGCGGCACGGTCAAGATGTCGATCTATCAGGAAACGTCGAACATCCAGCCCACCAGCAACGCGTCCGACATCATCACCAACAAGCGTTCGATCGAAACGAACGTACTGGTCGATGACGGCCAGATCATCGTGCTCGGCGGCCTCATCGAAGAACGTGTGACCAACAATGACGAGCAGGTGCCGGGTCTGGGCGACATCCCGGTGGTCGGCAACCTGTTTAAGTACCAGACGCGCCGGGGCACCAAGACCAACCTCATGGTCTTCCTGCGGCCGACCGTCATTCGCAGCAATCAGCAAAGCGTGAACGTCGCGGGCGATCGTTACGATTTCATCCGCAACGTGCAGAGCAATACCCAAGTGCCGCCGAGCTCCATCCTGCCGCAGATCAACGGCCCGGTGCTGCCGGTCATGCAGGAAGGACGCCCGATCGGCGGTGCGATGCTGGCGGTGCCGCCGGAGACTCCGCCGGTGCAGACGCCCGGACCTACGACAGGACCCGCTGCGGCAACGAATCCTGCGCCTGCCAATGCACCGAACCCGGCGGCGGTAATGCCGTCCAATATGCCGCCGGGGAACCGGTGACGATAGCCGCCGCGGCAGAGCCCGGCGTGCAGCCGAACAACCAGTATCGATAAAGTTAAAGCAGACCGCAATGAGTATCGTCACAACAGAAGCCAGGTTATTGCCGTATGCCTTCGCCCGCGACTTCGCCTTGCTGGCGCGGCGCGGCGAAGCGCCGGGCAATCCGGTCGAGGTATGGGTATCGGAGGCGACTGCGCCATCCGCGATCGCCGAAGTCAGCCGCCGCTTCGGACGGGTGAGGCTGAAGTCGATTCCGCGTGCCGATCTGGAAGCGGCCATCGCCCAGGCCTATGCCGGCTCCGGCGGCGATGCCGCGCAGGTGGTGGATGAAGTCGAATCCGATCTCGACCTGGCGAAACTGATGATGGACATGCCGGCAATCGAGGACCTGCTCGAATCGGCCGACGATGCGCCGGTGATTCGCATGATCAACGCCCTGCTGACGCAGGCGCTGCGCGAGGAAGCTTCGGATATCCACATCGAGCCTTTCGAACAGATTTCGGTGGTGCGCTTCCGCGTCGACGGCAATCTGCGCGACATCGTGCGGCCGAAGAAAGCCATCCACGCATCGCTGATCTCGCGAATCAAGATCATGGCGCAGCTCGACATCGCCGAGAAACGCCTGCCGCAGGACGGCCGTATTACGCTGCGCGTCGGCGGCAAGCCGGTCGACGTGCGGGTATCGACGCTGCCCACCGGTCACGGCGAACGTGCGGTGCTGCGTCTGCTCGACAAGGAAGCCGGACGTCTCGATCTGCAGCATCTCGGCATGAGCGATGCGGTCATGCCGCAGTTCGACAAACTGATCTCGCAGCCGCACGGCATCGTGCTGGTCACCGGCCCGACAGGTTCCGGCAAGACCACCACGCTGTATGCCGCGCTGTCGCGGCTGAATGCGCCCACCACCAACATCCTGACCGTGGAAGATCCGATCGAGTACGAGTTGGCGGGCGTCGGCCAGACCCAGGTCAATGCGCGTATCGACATGACGTTCGCGAAAGCCCTGCGCGCCATCTTGCGCCAGGACCCCGACATCATCATGATCGGTGAGATCCGCGATCTCGAAACCGCGCAGATTGCGGTGCAGGCATCGCTGACCGGTCACCTGGTGCTGGCAACACTGCACACTAACGATTCGGCGGCGGCGGTCACCCGTCTCTTGGACATGGGCATCGAGCCCTTCCTGCTGTCGTCGTCGCTGCTGGGCGTGGTCGCGCAACGGCTGGTGCGCAAGCTGTGCCAGGAATGCCGCCAGCATGACGGCCACGAGTGGCACGCGGTGGGCTGCGATAAATGCGGCCACACCGGCTATCACGGCCGCGTCGGCATCTACGAACTGCTGCTGACGACCGACCAGATCCGTGCGCAGATCCACGACCAGGCATCCGAGGCGGAGATCCGCGCGGCGGCACAGCGGGATGGCATGCGCACCATGCGCGAGGATGGCGAGCGCTGGGTGGCCCAGGGCATCACCACCCGCGCCGAGCTGTTGCGGGTTGCGAAAGAGTAGAAACAGAGCAGAGGCAGGCGCCGTGCAGGCATGAACGCCTGCGTTATCAACCGGAACTGAATGTAGAGTAATCAGCGTGCCAGCATTTCGTTATGAAGCCGTCGACGCGGTCGGCAATACCAGGAAGGGCGTGGTCAACGCCGACAGCGCCCGCGCTGCGCGGTCCGACCTGCGCGCCCAGGGTATGGCGCCGCTCGTCGTCGATGCCATCGCCGCCCAGGTCGATGAATTCGGCCAGGCGCGCAAACGGTCGTTCGGTGACAAGCTTTCCACCAACGAACTTGCGCTGTTCACCCGGCAGCTCGCCAGCTTGCTGGAAGCCAGTCTGCCCCTGGAGCAGGCGTTCTCAGCCTTGCTCGAGCAGGCGGAGCGCCCCTATGTCCGCGACTTGGTGGCGTCGATCCGCTCCGAGATCATGGGCGGTTCCTCGCTGTCCGATGCCTTGTCGAACCATCCACGTGATTTCGCCGATATTTACCGGGCGCTGGTCGCCTCCGGCGAGCAAATCGGTCAGCTGTCGAAGGTGCTGTCGCGTCTGGCGGACTACATCGAGCGGCGCAATGCGCTGGTGCAGAAAGTCAGGCTGGCGTTCACCTATCCGGCCATCGTGACGGTGGTGGCGTTCGCCATCGTCATCTTCCTGCTGGCCTACGTGGTGCCGCAGATCGTCTCGGTGTTTGCCAATACCAAGCAGAAGCTGCCGATGCTGACCGTGGTGATGTTGGCCATTTCGGACTTCGTGCGCAATTACGGCTGGATCGTCTTCCTGTTGTCGGTGGGCGGTTTCCTCGCCTGGCGCAGCGCGTTGAAGAATCCGGATATCAAGTACCGCTGGCATCGATGGCTGCTCAACGCGCCGCTGTACGGCAAGTTCGAACGCAGCCTGAACACCGCCCGTTTCGCCAGTACGCTGGCGATCACCACCGGCTCCGGCGTGCCGATCCTGCGCGCGCTGCAGACCAGCCGCGACACCTTGTCGAACGTCGCAATGCGCGAGCAGGTCGAGGAAGCGACCGCCAGCGTGCGCGAAGGCGTCGGCCTGGCGCGCGCGCTGTCGGCGCACAAGCACTTTCCGCCGATGCTGATCCATATGATCCGCGCCGGCGAGGTCACCGGCGAATTGCCGGCCATGCTGGAGCGGGCATCGAATGCGCAGGAACAGGATCTGGAGCGGCGCGCAATGACCATCGCCGGATTACTGGAGCCGGCGCTGATCCTGGTCATGGGCGTGGTGGTGTTGCTGATCGTGCTGGCGGTGCTGATGCCGATCATCGAGATCAACCAGCTGGTGCGGTAGAACGAACTCATTTCAAGGAAAGCGAATGAAGCGCTGGCCCCTCATTGCAAGTTTCGTATTGTTTATCGCGCTGTGCGCCTCCGCGGCGTATTGGGCGATGCAATTGTTCAAGCCGCCGGTGCGTCCGGTCGCCGCGCCGCCGCGCGCCGCCCAGGCCGATGTCAATACACAGGCTGCCGCAGCGCTGTTCGGCGGACGCCAGGGCAAGGTCGTGGTGGCGAGCAATTATCAGTTGCGAGGCGTCATCTCCTCAGGCAACGGGCGCGACAGCGTCGCCATCCTGAGTGCGGACGGCAAACCGGCGCAGGCAGTGCGCATGAATATGGAAATTGCTCCTGGCGTGACCGTCAAGGAAGTGCACCGTGGCTATGTGCTGTTGTCGGAAGGCGGCGTAACGAAGCGAGTGGAGTTGCCCGAGAGCGCCAAGGGCCAGGTGAATGTGGCAACCGTTGCGCCGATGCCGCGCGTGCAGGCGCCCGGAACACCGATGCAGGTAACGCCACCGCCTGCGCCGCGGCCGTCTTCGCTGCCGTCGCAATCGCCGCCTCCGGTCACCCAGCCCGGCATGCCTGCGCCGATGGTGACGCCGGCAAATCCGGGCAATCCGGCGATGCCGGCAACCTCCGGTGCATCAGGAGCACCGGGAGTGCCTGCGGCACCAGGTATGCCAGGAGCGCCTGGTACGCCGATGGCAACGCCTGGAACACCTGGCGCACCTGGCATGCCGACGCAGGCAATGCCGCAGACTGCACCGGTACCACGATCCTCGGTGACATCCGCCGTGCCGGCGATGAATGGCAATCCGGCCCAGCCTGCCACACCCGGAAACGTACCTCAGCCAAATCCGGCATCCGGCGGTTGAAGTTTCTTTTCGCGTGATTTTGCCCCGGTAAGCTTTCGCGGCAGATCATGCGCCCATTCCCGGCGCAAACGCTTGGTCGCGCCGGGAATGCGTCAAACTTAAATCACTCTTCCGGATCGGTCAGGACTTTTTTAAGCAGGCGATTGTGCAGCTGCCGGGCAGCCGACGTGGATTTCTGATGCGTCCCGGCGGCGCGCTGCTTGGCGGCGATCGCCACCGGATTCCGGGGCTTGACCGCCGCCTTCAATGGCTGGCTGCGCAGCATCATCTTCTGCCGTTTGCTGAGTGCTTTGTTGGCCATGATCGATAACCGCGCAGCGCGTCCTTACAGTACGTAGCGCGACAGGTCTTCATTGATCGCCAGCGCACCCAGCTTTTCGTCCACATACGCCGCATCGATGGCGATCGTCTTGCCCGATGCATCGCTGGCGGCGAACGACATTTCCTCCAGCAGCTTTTCCATGACGGTGTACAAGCGACGGGCACCGATGTTTTCGGTTTTTTCATTGACCGAATACGCAATCTCCGCCATCCGGCGGATGCCGTCTTCCGTAAACTCGATGGTCACGCCCTCAGTCGCAAGCAGCGCCTCATACTGCTTGGTGAGGCAGGCATCGGTGCTGGTGAGAATACGCTCGAAATCGGCGATCGACAGCGACTCCAGTTCGACGCGGATCGGAAAACGTCCCTGCAACTCGGGAATCAGGTCCGATGGTTTGGCAAGATGAAAAGCGCCCGAGGCAATGAACAGGATGTGGTCGGTCTTGATCATGCCGTACTTGGTATTGACCGTCGTGCCT
>JAESFT010000400.1_pt1 | contig 29105 bp, 27 predicted proteins | sample 9269451 | NCBI WGS metagenome assembly JAESFT01 (sample SAMN14502557, study PRJNA617106) | algae metagenome | isolation source: Scytonema hyalinum WJT4-NPBG1 and co-occurring heterotrophs from well... | place: USA: Mojave Desert, Joshua Tree National Park, California | collected 2006-05-25
ATTTCCTCCATCGCGACGATATGCGCGAGATATCCCATCGCGGTGCCGCCGTATTCCTCGTCCACCGTCACGCCCAGCAAACCGAGGTCGCCCATCTTCTTCCACAAGTCCATCGGGAACTGGTCGCTGCGGTCGATCTCGGCGGCGCGCGGCGCAATTTCCGATTGCGCGAATTGCTGCACCGTCTCACGCAGCGCGGCGATATCCTCGCCATGATCAAAGGTCAAGCCGGGCAAATGCATCATGTCGTCCTCGCGGATTGGAAGTGTGAAATGGGAAAAACGGGTGCCAGCAGCGCAAAATCATACCGCCAATTGACGTTAACGTAAACGTAAAGCCGCAGGCCCTAGGCAGCATCCTTGAGGCGCCTCACAACCGGCTTCTTTGGGGCGGGCGACTCCTTCGCCGGCTTGTCTTCCTCGAGCATGCGCCGGCATTGCTCCTCATGCGCGGCGATCTCCGCCAGCGTGATCTGCAGATCCTCCTGCTGCCGTTCCAGCATTTCGCGGTGCTGGGCGAGCACCGCCAGGAAGCGCTTGAGCTGCGCCGCCGTATCGCGCGGCGACTCGTACATATCGACCAGGCTCTTGATCTCCGAAAGGCTTAGCCCGAGCCGCTTGCCGCGCAATGTGAGTTTGAGCCGTGTGCGTTCGCGCGCACTGTAGACCCGGGTACGCCCCCCCGCCCCTTCCCGCTTCGGACTGAGCAAGCCCTGGTCTTCATAGAAACGGATCGCGCGCGGCGTGATATCGAATTCGCGCGCCAGTTCGGTAATGGTGTAGGTCGGCATGATGGCGTCCGATGTACGCTGAAAAGCGAATGTGTTTAGAATGACAGTTAACGTTAACGTCAACATATTGTAGGCGCGCATGCCTGAAATGTGAACCTGCAAACTTTCCCTATCCAAATTCTTCTCCCAACGCGCGCTAATGAATCCGCTTGAATCCCAACTCGATTACGCCTTCGGCGATACGCTTCCCGAACCGGGCACGGTGCGCCAGGTGGCGCCCGGCCTGTTCTGGCTCCGCATGGGCCTGCCATTCGCCCTGAACCATATCAACCTGTGGCTGTTGCGCGATCGCCTCGATAATGGCGCCGGCCTGCAGGACGGCTGGACCGTGATCGATTGCGGCATTGCCAACGACGCCACCCGCGCTTCCTGGGACAACGTATTTTCGACAGCGCTGGACGGCCTGCCCATCCTGCGCGTCATCGTGACCCATTGCCATCCTGACCACGTCGGCCTGTCGGACTGGCTGTGCTCCCGCTGGAAGGCGCCGTTATGGATGACTGCCGGCGAATACGCATTTGCCCGCATGATGTCGGCCGCCCTGCCGGGCGTCGACGGCACCGCGATACTGCCGCATTTCCAGCGCCACGGGCTGACCGATCCGGCGATGCTGGAGCAGTTGCAAGGACGAAAAAGCTACTACCCGACGCTGGTGCCGGCCGTGCCGGCGTCCTATCACCGCATGCAGGACGGCCAGGCAGTCCGCATCGGCGGGCATGACTGGCGGGTGATCACCGGTTTCGGCCATGCGCCGGAACATGTTTCGCTGTACTGCGCCGATCTGAACGTCCTGATTTCTGGCGACATGGTGCTGCCGCGCATTTCCACCAATGTGTCGGTGTTCGCCATCGAACCGGAAGCCAACCCGGTGCAGCAGTATCTCGATTCGCTGCAAAAATATACCGGCCTGCCGGACGACACGCTGGTGCTGCCGTCGCATGGCAAGCCGTTCCACGGCTTGCATACCCGCATTGCCCAATTGAACGATCATCACCGTGAACGTCTTGCGGAGGTGGTGGATGCCTGCGCGTCGCCCCGGTCCGCCGCCGATATCGTTCCGATCATGTTCCGCCGCGAGCTCGATGCGCACCAGCTGACCTTCGCGCTCGGCGAAGCGCTGGCTCATCTGCACAAGCTGTGGTTCGATGGCGTCCTTCTGCGGGAAAATGGCAAAGACGGCATAATTCGTTTCCGCAAGTCATAAGCTCTGCCACTTCGCAGGCCGCCCTGGTCGATCCGCCGGGGCGTGCCGTGCAACAGTTCAATTCAACCGCGGCCTTGGCTGTCCAGCGCCGAATCCGATTCCGGCCCCTGCATGAAAACCACCCCTGCCTCACCCGCCACGTCCACCGCATCCGTTCCGCTTTCGGTCTATATCAAGCTGGTGTTCGTTGCTCTGTTTTGGGGCGGCACATTCATCGCCGGGCGCATCATCGCGCAGGCAGTGCCGCATCTGACGGCAGCCAGCGGGCGCTTTGCTGTCGCCTGCCTGCTGTTGCTGCCATTGGCCTACAAAATGGAGGGTGGCCTGCCACGGCTGAACCGATCGCAAGTAATGGCAACCTTTGCGCTCGGCGCCACCGGTATTTTTCTTTACAACCTGTGCTTTTTCGCTGCGCTGTCGCGCATGCCGGCGGGCCGCACCGCGTTGTTTGTCGCCCTTAACCCGATCGTGACGGCGCTCGCGCTGGCATTCCTGTTCCGCGAGCGGCTCGCGCCGCGCAAGTGGGTTGGCATCGCCATCGCGTTCGTCGGAGCGGCCATCATCATCACCCGGGGCGACCTGGCCGGCGCAGTGCGGGATATCTCGCAATCGATCGGACTTGGAGAATTATTGATGTTTTGCGGCATCTCCGGCTGGGCGGCCTACACCATCATCGGCCGCCATGCGCTCAAGGGACTGTCACCGATTGCCGCGACCACCTATGCGTCGTTATGGGGCTTGCTGCTGCTGTGCGCCGGCGCGGCCTTCGAGTTGCCTGAACTGGACCCCGCGCGCTTCACCTGGGAAGTCATTGCATCGATCGTCTACCTCGGCGCCTTCGGCACGGCAATCGGCTTCATCTGGTACTACGAAGGCGTCAAGGCGATCGGCCCGGCACGCACCGCGGTCTTCAACAACCTGGTGCCGGTGTTCGGCATCACGCTCGCCGCCCTTCTGCTGCGTGAACCCATCCTCCTCTCGATGATCGTGGGCGGAATACTGGTCATCGCAGGCGTGACGCTCACGAACCGGTAATCGCCATTCATCCGTGCAATTGAATCGCGTGCAAGACATGAACTATTAATGATGCCCGGGGTTCTAAATTGTCGGATGCGCTTGGGTGCTCCAGCATCAATCGACCTTGTTTTTACCCACGATATATCGACTGTCTTGTCAGCGCTCCACGGTGACGCATTTCCCCCTTCAAGCATTTGCCATTGCAAGAGCGGCAAAAAGTACCCATCCATATCAAACTTATTGTCGAATGCAGAAGGGAAAGGTGATTGAGTCTGCGATAATGTGTAAATAGTTCTTAACACTTTCGGTCACAACCAGTTGCTACGTTGCAAAGACTGACTGTCACGACAAGACATGGAATAGTGCGCGGTAATGAATCCATCAATCGAACGAGAAGGTTTTAGCGAACGCCTGCAGCAAGCACTGCGAAACGCCGAGTATTCTCCCGATAGTCCGACACAGCTGGCGCGGGAGTTCAATATTCGATTCGAAGGCCGTCCGATCACCGTGCATGCGGCACGCAAATGGCTGGTGGGAGAGGCTATTCCTACCCAGGAAAAATTGCGCACGCTGGCGCAATGGCTGGGCGTACCGGCTGAATGGCTGCGCTTTGGCGGCAACGAAATGCAGCCGACTGCCGATCCAACCGGTGCACCTTCCCGTTTTGAAAGTGCGGATGTGAAGCTGATCGCCGATCTTCAGCGCCTCGACGAGCACCATCAATCCATCGCCCGCGAGATCCTGCGCATGCTGGTGCGCATCAACCGCAAGAAATAACCCGCCGGACAGCACTCCTCAATTCACTTCACCCATAGCCAGTCGCCGCAGATACCGCAGTCCATCGATCGCGCGGCTTCCATACCAGGACATCATTTCACCGTCGACCAGCTGCACCGGTTTGCCGATCTGCCGCTCCAGTGCATCCACATGGGCTTCGGTAAAGCGGTACGGCTCGGTGGACAGCAGCACGACATCAATCGCGCGCACCAGCGCGTCGGTCCACTCGAATGCCGGATAGCGCCGTCCATCGGACGGTCCGCTTTCGCATTCCCAGCCGATTTCCTTCAGCATCGCCGCGATATAGGTATCGGTCGAGACCGTCATCCATGGATCTTTCCAGATGCAGTACAGCACTTTTTGCGGCGGACGCGGCGGCAGCGCAGCCAGCGCCGCATATTCTTGCTCGAACGACGCGCACAAGGCATCGGCGCGGGACCGAGCGCCGAAAATGCCGCCGATCAGCCGGTACAGGGCCAGGTTGTCGCAAGGCACAAGTGGATGGGTCACGATGACATGGGGAATGAATTCCGCCAGCGCATCTACCGTCGGCTTTTCGTTTTCATCGATATTCACCACCAGGTGTGTCGGAGCCAGCCGGCGGATTTTTTCGATGTTCACATCCTTGGTGCCGCCGATTTTCGGAATCGCCCGCACCACCTCGACCGGGTGCACGCAAAACCCGGTACGTCCAACAAGCTGCGCTCCCAATCCGAGCGCGCACAACAGCTCGGTCAGCGAAGGAACGAGGGATACGATGCGCACGAGCTGCGGGTTCGAAACTGGCCGGTGGTGTTGTCCGATGGCGTCGATCAGGTCCATGCCGCCCCCGTCAATGTCCGGCCTGCCGCGTCTTGTGCGGCGCCTTTGAAAATGCGAGATCGTATGCCCAGTTCGGCAGCAGGCGGAGCAGCTTGGCGACCACACCCATCTGCCATGGTATGACCGAATAGCTGACGCCCCTGGCAATATCCGCCGCCGCCTTTGCGGCAAAGCGCGGTGCCGGCATCAGGAACGGCATCGGGTAGGTGTTCACCTGCGTCATCGGGGTGTCGATATAGCCCGGCGCGATCGTCACCACGCGAACGCCGCTGGATCGCAGCTCCACCCGCAGCGATTCGCAGTAGCTGATGACTGCTGCCTTGGAGGCGCTGTAAGCGCCCGCTCCGGGCAGTCCCCGTATGCCCGCCACGCTGCCGATGCCGACCAGCCGGCACCCCCTGTCGCCGGTCCGCGCCTGCGCTTTCATGGTGGCGACAAAGGGCGCGAAAGTGGCGACCGTGGCCGATACGTTGGTGGCGAGGATGCGTTCGAAGACCGGCAAGTCTTCCTTGTATTCGGTCAGCGTCCCCTGCGAAATGCCGGCATTGGCAATCACCACGTCGACACCGCCGCCTGCCGCGATGAAATCGGCCGCCGCCGCCGCCAGCGCCGCATGGTTGGTCACGTCGAGCGGATAGAGCCGGTGGCGTTGCGGATGCGGCAAGCCGGCGGCAAGCTGCTGCAGCACGTCGCGGTGCCGCGCGACCAGTCCGACCATTGCGCCCTGCTCCGCGTAATGCCGTGCCAAGGCAGCGCCAATTCCGCTTGATGCGCCGGTGATGAATACGCGTTTGCTCATAAGGGATATCCTGCCTGCCTTTCCGTAATCGCATGCCCAATAAAAAAGTCCGCCCTCTTACGAGTGACGGACCCTGCCGAAGCGAATGTGTACCGCTTATTTTTTCGGCGCTTCAGCCGCCGCGGGGCTCACGCCGCCGGCGCCTTTTTCCTTGGCGGCCTTGGCCACCAGCCAATCCATCACCTGCAGCGTGCCGGCCTGCAAGGCTTCTTCCGGCTGATTGCGCATGCTGTTGCCGACAATCGACGGCGAGGTCAGGTAACGGCCATCGATGGCGATGAGCGGCACACCGTCGATCTGATACGCAACCTGCAGCTGTTTCGCGCGGCCAACCTTGCTTTGCACGCCGAAAGAGTTGTACACATCAAGAAACTTCTGCTTGTCCAGTCCCTGTGCCACCGCCCACGTGGTGATGGACGCTTCGCTGTTGAGCGGACGCTTCTGTTCGTGCACGCTTTGGAACACCTTCGGATGCAGGTCATCCAGGCGACCGAGCGTTTCCAGCGTGTAGTACAGCTTCTGTTCCGGCACGAAGGAATCGCGGAATGCGATCGGCACCCGCTTGAATACAATCTTGTCGCCCTGTTTTTTCACCCAGTCGACCAGTGCCGGCTCCAGCGCATTGCAGTGCGGACAGGAATACCAGAAGAACTCGGTGACTTCGACCTTCTTGCCGGAGTCGGTCTGCTGTGGTTTGTCGAGCGTGCGGTAATCGACGCCGTTCTGTGGATTGGCAGGCGAAGCGCCGGCACCAAGCGCCACGAGGCCAAGGCTCAATGCGGCCAATGCATGCTTGAAAAAACGCATATGTTTCCTTTTCACTATGTCCTGATTCATTTCGAGATGCGCACGACAGCCGCATCCACACCATTATCCGACAACTTTCCACGTACCCGGTTCGCCGGTTCAAGCTGGGCAAAAGGGCCGACCCGCACCCGGTACAGCACGCCGGTTTCGGATTGGCGTTCCGAGATGCGCGCTTCCACCCCCATCAATGCCAGCTTGGCGCGGGTATTTTCGGCGTCAGCCTGCTCGCGAAAAGCGCCAGCCTGCAGATAGTACGACCATTTGTCGTCGGCTGCTTCGCCGGCGGTTTCCGGCTTTTTGGCGTCGCTGGTTTTCAGCTCCGCTTTCCTTGCGGTCTCCGCGATCGGATCGAGCGCCGCCACTTTCTTGTCCGCCTTCGCTTCAGGCTTGGATTCGGCTTTCGTTTCGGCTTTCCTGTCGGCGGAAGCATCGGCAGGCAGGGTGACGACCGGTTCCTTCACGAAGGTCTTGGCGGCTTCCTTGGCTGCCGCGCGGTTGCCGTACAGAGGCTTGTTCGGATCGGTGGATTGCGCCGCCGACGGACCAGTGGACTTCTCTTGCTTGCCCATCTTGTTGGTGAAGGGCACCGGCGTCTTGGTGATCACCATTGCGACGCCCAGCGCGATCGCCAGGCCGATCACCAGGCCGATGATGATGCCGACCAATGTGCCGCCGCGCTGCCTGTTGTGAAGTGGGGTGTGATGGTGCTGAGTGTGCATTGTCCGTGCTTCCGTTTGCTTGTACGTCCCTGATTACATCCTTGACGGCGCCGATACGCCGATCAGCGCCAAACCGTTGCGCAACACCTGGCGCGTCGCGCACATCAATGCCAGGCGCGCCATCTTGATGGACTCGTCGTCCACCAGAACCCGCTCCGCATTGTAGTAACTATGCAATTCACCCGCCAGATCGCGTAGATAGAAAGCTACCTGATGCGGGCCGAGTTCGTCGAGCGCTTTCTGCAGCATCTCCGGATATTCGGCCAGCTTTGCCAACAGTGCCGCTTCACGCGGCGACACCAGCGGCGACAGGTCGGCTCCGCGCAACGCATCGAGCGCCGCTGCATCGCCGCCCCACTGCGCCAGTACCGAGCAGATGCGCGCATGCGCATACTGGACGTAGTACACCGGGTTTTCGTCGGACTGCGCCAGCGCCAGGTCGACGTCGAAAACGAACTCGGTGTCGGCCTTGCGGGAGATGAGGAAGAAGCGCACCGCGTCGCGTCCGCGCGTCAGGTCGCGCGTGCCGTCCTCGGCTGCCATGTCACCGGATGACCATTCGATCAGGTCGCGCACCGTGACGTAAGAGCCGGCTCGCTTGGAGATTTTGACTTCTTCGCCGTTCTTCATCACGGTCACCATCTTGTGCAGCACATAGTCCGGATAACCCTGCGGGATACCGAGCCCGACCGCCTGCAGGCCGGCGCGCACGCGGGCGATGGTGCCGTGATGGTCGCTGCCCTGCACGTTGATGACCTTGCCGAAACCGCGCTCCCACTTGGTGATGTGATAAGCGACATCCGGCACGAAGTAGGTATAGGTGCCGTCGGACTTTTTCATCACGCGGTCCTTGTCGTCGCCGTAGTCGGTGGTGCGCAGCCACAGCGCGCCATCCTGCTCGTAGGTCTTGCCGGCCTTGACAAGCGCGTCGACCGCGGCGGCAACCCTGCCGTCGGTGTACAGCGAGGATTCGAGATAGTAGTTGTCGAACTTCACGCCGAAAGCCTGCAGGTCGAGATCCTGTTCGCGTCGCAGATAGGTGACCGCGAATTTGCGGATCGACTCGATATCATCGGCGTCGCCGCTGGCGGTGACCGGCGCGCCGTCGCTGGCAGCCACGGTTTTCTTCTGCAGGAAGTCGGCGGCGATGTCGGCGATGTAGTCGCCGTTGTAGGCCGATTCCGGCCACGCTGCGTCGCCCGGCTTGGCCCCCTTGGCACGGGCCTGCACCGACAATGCGAGGTTGGCGATCTGCACGCCGGCGTCGTTGTAGTAGAACTCGCGCGTGACGTCGAAGCCCTGCGCTTCGAGCAGCGCCGACATGGCGTCGCCCAATGCGCCCTGGCGGCCGTGGCCGACATGAAGCGGACCGGTCGGGTTGGCGGATACGAATTCGACCAGCACTTTTTTCCCGGCGCCGGCGGTGCTCCTGCCAAAAGCGTCGGCCTGTACCAGCACTTCCTTCACCACCGCCTGCTTGGCGGCGGTCGCCACCCGCAGGTTGATGAAGCCGGGACCAGCGATGTCGATCGATTCGATCAGGCCGGTCCTTGCCGGATTGGCGAGCAGGGCGGCGACCAGCGACTGCGCCAGGTCACGCGGGTTCTTTTTCAGCGGCTTGGCCAGTTGCATGGCGATGTTGCAGGCGATGTCGCCATGTGCCGGGTCGCGCGGACGCTCCAGGATGACGGATGGCTGCAATCCGCTGTCGGCGACGATGGGCGCAAGCGCGGCCTGGAAAAGGTCGATGATCTGTTGTTTTTGCGAAGCGAGCATGGGGTTGTGCGAATGTTGGCGGAATGGCCAGACAAGGATGTTGGAGGATGGGGAATTATACCGGCTTGCCTGCGGCAATCATCGCGGGCAGTATGTGCTCAGGAAGCGCTCCATCTGGAAGCTTTCCGGCCGCCACAGCGCGTCGGACAGCCGCTCGGGTGCAATGAAAATATAGCTGGCGGCTTTGAGCGTGTCTCCGTTGCCCAGCACGACGGAAATCATGTGGCGCCGGTATTCCGTTCCCTCGAAGGCGTCGAGCGCCGCGATGTCATCGGCAGAGACGTCGAAATAAATGACGCCATCCACCCGTGCTCCGGCCGCGGGGACCATGTCCGGATAGGTTTCGCCCGAGATGTCGAATCGTGCATGTTCACGGGCGGTCGCCGGCATCGAGCGGTAGCTGCCCTGCACTACCTTTTCCCAGACAGGGGCGAACATGAGCGAACCATAGGTAAAAACGTGGCAAAGCATTGCGATATCGTCTGACATGGCCTCAGGCCGGCTTGGCAGTGTACAGCGCAACCTGGTTGCGGCCTTCCTTTTTCGCCTTGTACAGCGCGGCGTCGGCCCCGGCAAGCAACTCCGCCGAATCACTGCGCAATCCCGGCTCGATCGCGGCGACGCCGAAGCTGATCGTCACCAGCGGCGCCACGCCGGATGCCTCGTGCGGGATTTCCAGCGCCAGCACCGCCTTGCGCATCTGCTCGGCAAGCTGGGTCGCGTCCTCGATGGTCGTACTGGGAAGCAGTATTCCAAACTCCTCCCCGCCCAGGCGGGCGGCCAGATCGGAAGAACGTTGCGGCACCGAACGGAGGATTGCGGCAACCCGCTTCAGGCAGACATCGCCGGCCGGATGGCCATAACGGTCGTTGTAGCTTTTGAAAAAATCGACATCGGCCAGAATCAGCGCAACCGGATAGCCGCCGCGCCGCGCCCTGCCCCATTCGAGCGCCAGGCGGCGATCGAATTCACGGCGATTCGCGAGCTGGGTCAGGGGGTCTTCCGCGGACAACTTGCCCAGCAGCGCCACCGCGTGGCTCAGCTCTTCGTTGCGCTCCTGCTCGCGGGCAGTGGCGAGAAAGGCGCGACGCTGATCCTGGTCGGTGCGGAAATTGCCGATCAGGCTGATCGCGACATACGCCATGAATACCACCCAGGCACCAAAAGAGACCGGCTCTCCGGTGACGGATTGCATGTAGGCATGGGAGGCACCGAAAATGAAGACGATGATCGTCGCGCTGGCGAGCGCGCTGCGGAAACGCAGGCTGAGGACAATGCTGTTGAACAGCAGGACCAGGCCAAGGCCGATGACGAGGCGGCCGGCGTACTGGTAAGAGCTCAGGCAGGCAATCCAGCCGATGCTGGCGGCCACGATCACGCCCATCGATGCCAGCAGAATCTCGCGCACGACCACACGGGATACCCGGCTGATGCCTATGGAGCACAGTGCCAGCAGCGGCATCACCAACAGGAAACGGATAGCCCAGGCCTGCTTGTACAGGTCCGGCAATTGCACCCGGTCGGTGACCGCGAACAGCCCGTAAATGATGACGGCGGTCAGCCCGGTAAGGCGATTGCGGTGCAGGCGTACCTGATCCATCTCTTCCTGAAAGGCTGTCTCCATGCTTTCAGGGAAGGGAATGCCGATTTGCCAGAACTTGCGCGCGCGTGCCGGCGGCGCGGAACGTTCTTCAGGAGCGGTGAATTGGTCGTCGGGCATTTATATTTTTTAAATATCGCAGAAACGGAACGCAGAATTTGGCCGACTCAATATTGCCGTATGGCAATTAAGCTTACGCCCATGCATTCCACATGTCCAGCAACAGGTGCCGGACATTGCGAAAACCTTGCCGCCACCGCTTCAGAACTGCCTGCTGTAACGAATCAATGCCAGTTTTTCCGTCGGTGCCTCGCTCATGTGATTCGGATTCCGGCGCAGCAACAGCGTCATGGCCATCGCTTCGTCCCTGCGCAGCGGCTGCTGGTAATTCACTTCCGCCCGCCATTCCCGTACCGCCGGCACCATGGAAAACACCAGCCGTTCACGTTGCTGCCGGCCGTCGCCCTCCAAGCCGGTCATCACGTCCATCACCATGCGTCCGTCGTAGGTGCGCAGCGGCTGCGATACCGCGACGCTGAACCGGTCGCCCTTCTTCACACGGTCGGACGCGATCAGCGCCAGCGAGAATGCATTGGTCCTGATGCCACTGATCTCGGTGATCAGGCTGCCGCTTGTCACGCTGCCCGGCGTGACACCGAACGATGCCTGGCCCGCCAGGGCAATGTCGGGCGCCAGCAACAAGGCGCCCGCCAACTGGACCGAACTGGTCGACGCACGCTGCCCGAAAGCCAATGCGCCGCGCGATTGCGAACCGAGGTAGGCATTGACCTCGCTGGTCTGCGAAAACGACACCGCCATGGCGGCATCACCGAAGGATCGTGAAATTTCGAACAGCGCCGCGTCGGCTTTTGGTGGCCGTCCCCAACCGGAGTCGGGCACAAAGACGCTGTCCTGCGTGGCCAGCGCCTTATTCATGCCTGCGCTCAGCATGCCCAGTTTCAGCTTGAACCCGCCGATATCCTGAGCCACCGCCATATGCGATGCGCCCGGCACCAGCTCGCCATAGGGGTTCGACAGTCCGGCGACGCCGCCGAACGACATGCCGGATTGAAGCTGCAGCGCGCCGACGCCGAAGTAACCGGCGGACATGCCGCCGACCCCAACCGATGCCTCGCGCCCGTCCGCGCCTTTCGCGAGAAACGAAAACGCCGCCAGCTTCACAGCCGGCGCATGGCCGGACCGCCTGCCGTAAGCCGCGTGCCGATGGTAGGCCACCGATAGCTGCGCCCCGTCCGCCAGCACCTGCTCGGCGGTCTCGATACGGTTTGCCATCGCGCCGAACACCTGATCGATCGACAAGGTCGCCGGCCGCGCGATCTGTGCGCCGAGATTGATGTTGAAATCGCGATTGAAATCATCCAGCCCGACCACCCGCAAGTCGCCCGATGCCGCAAGACTCCACAGCCGGCTGACCGCGGCGGAAGGCTGGGCAGCGCCCTGCAGGACATTGATCGTCTTGCCGTTGAACGTGGTGGTCGTCACCGTGCCGATCGGCTGCAAGGCTTTTTCCACGTTCAGCAGGCCGCGGCCGTAAATCGGATCGATACCCGGCGTGCCGAGGTCGGTCGCCGTTACCAGCAGGATGTTGCCGATCTGATCGGCGCGCAGCGTTGGCCATAATTGCTTGATCAACGCGGCGGCGCCGCTAACGACCGGCGTTGCCATCGACGTGCCGCTCATGGTCACATACTGGTCGTTCAGATACGGTGACATCAGCCTGACGCCCGGCGCCACGAGAAACCAGGCGGCGGTATCGCCGGCGCGGTTGGAAAATGCCGCGATGCGATTGTTCGCATCGACCGCGCCGACGGCGATGATTTGATTGTTGGCCCAAACCTCCTTGGCAAAGCGCGCCGGCCAGCCCGGATTGGCCGCCGCATCGTTGCCGGCGGCGGCCACGATCAGCATGCCGCTTCGCACCGCTTCCAGCATCGCCTGTGGATCGTAGCGCGATGCCGCGCCGAGGCTGATATTGGCAATCGCCGCCTTGCCGATCGCATGGCGCAGGCCGCGATCCAGATAAACGGTGGAGCCGCTCCCGCTGTCCTGCAACACCTTCACCGGCATGATCCGTGCGTCGTAGGCCACCCCGAACATGCCGCTGCCATTGCGCCCGGCGCCAATCAGGCCCGCCACGTGCGTGCCGTGTCCCATCCGATCGGTCGTATCGGATGATCCGTTAATCGCATTGAATCCCGGTCCGATTTTCGCCGGCTCGGAAAACTCACGATGCCGTCCGTTCAGTCCGGTATCAAGCACAGCAATCGTCACGCCTTGACCGCTGATCGCGCGGGCATACGCATAGTCGGCGCGGATCTGGCGCAACGCACCCAGCGAGTTCGAGCGTTCCGTATCGATCGCGCCAATGGGCGGGAAATAGGTCTGCGCCGCATCGAGCACCACACCGGATTGCGTGGGCAGGCCTTCGGCGCCAGTCGGCAGCGAAAACGCCGCGGACAATGCAACGGCAATCAGGCTGCGCTGGAAAAATGGGAAGGAGGACATGTGTTGCCTTTCTCCAGTTTCATATCGGAAAAAGGGCAGTGCTGCGCCTGAAACCAGCCTCGGCGACCCCGCTGGCTTGCGTGCGTTGTACACGTGAAGCCTGGAAGTTTTGCGTCTCCGCCTTTCAACGGATTTGCCCTTGCGTACTGCTTAATACGCAAGAGCATTTTGCATTTAATGCTGCCAATAAGAAATGATTTGCTGCGATGCAAGGCTGCCAATGTCGTTAAACGGCACAACCGATATCAGCATGGCAAGTCATTTGGAAAAAGTCCGTGTAGGAAAATGCTGACAGGAAGCCAACTATTTCCCATAGTTTTTTTCATCCTAACGCTGATGTTCATCAAGTTGATGAATCGACATAATGCATCCCATCGATTGCCGGAAAAACACATCGCGGCAAAAAATAGACCGATAAAAATTCTGACGGTAACTCTTAAATATATATACAGGGAACACTATGCTGACATCGCACACGTTGGAACGTACCGCTTCTACTCTCTCCAATAACGCTACCGCACCCGGCGCCGCCGGATGGCAGCGCAACGGCAAGTTATGGTCGAGCCTGAAGGAAGTATGTGACCTGCTGCGCGTTCAGCTCACCTCGGCGCTGGGCGGCGATGAATTCCAGTTCCAGCACATGCAGTTCAAGGCGGGCCAGCGCGTCCATACCATCGGCCAGCCTTTCGACATGCTCTACATTGTCTACTCCGGCTTCCTGAAATCGGTGATGATCGATGAATCCGGCAACGAACAGGTGCTCGGCTTCCCGATGAAGGGCGACATGTTTGGCATCGACGGCATCCACAGCAAGCAGTATTCGACGGAAACGGTTGCACTGTCGAATTGCGAAGTCATCCTCGTACCATTCAAGACCTTCGCCGCGCTGGGCCGCACTCACTCCGAACTGGAGGCTGCGATTTATGGCGTAATGAGCCGTGAACTGGTGCGCGAACAGGCCATGGTCGGCACGCTCGGCTCCCTCAGCGCCGAAGCACGCGTTGCCCGGTTCCTCGTCTACCTGTCGGACCGCTTCACCGAAATGGGATACTCCGGCAAGCAGTTCAACCTGCGGATGACGCGCCAGGAAATCGGCAACTATCTCGGCCTGACACTGGAAACGGTCAGCCGCACCTTGTCGGCATTCAACGCGATCGGATTGATCTGCGTCGACCAGCGCGCAATCGTTCTGAACGACATTCCGGCACTCAAGACTTTGCGCCGCCTGCCGCCGTCTCATACACGCGCCAAGCAGGAAGCCGCCAAGGCGCTGAAGCGTGCGGCACTTGCTACCGCCTGAAGTCAGCCGGCATCATGCATGAAAAAAGCCCGCATCGCGGGCTTTTTCCTTTCCGGCGCAACCAACCGCCGGATCACACACCAATTATTTGCAGGTCATGCACACAATGATTTGATTGTCGACCGAGCGTACACCAGCCACGCCTTCGGCAATCGAACCGGCCTTCTGGAAATGTGCAACCGATTTGACTTCGCCTTTCAGGCGGACGGCTCCCTGGCTCGTGTCGACATTGATGCCCAGGCCGCTGATCTCAGGGTCAGCCAACAGGGCTGTCTTTACCTTTGCCGTGATAGCGGCGTCATCGACAACTTGCCCAGTCGACCGTTGGCCGGATTCGGAAGAGGAACCTTGGTTCATTCCTGCGCAACCAGCCACGAAAGCGGCGGACAAAAGCAGAGCAAGCAATTTGGTATGTTTCATGAAATCCTCATTTTCAATGTATCGCCGTGCGATGCGGAACGCACAACACGCCGTGACTGTTTTGGAAGAAAGGTGGAGCGTTACGGATGGTATGTCTCGATTGTATGGTTGCTTTTTTATTGTCAGGCCTTCACGGTCGGACGAACCGGCTGTCTCGAATCAGACTGCTGCCGGCTATCTGTTGCAACCAAAAAACCTGTATCTACAAGCATATACGAAGCGACAACATCGAGCAACTTGCCGGATCAATAGATTGTTTCACAATTGATGCATTTGTTTAGACGCTATCACACAAGATTTTCATTGCGCCACGATTCGCATGCTTTGCATTCAATCATCCATGTGTACGCATTTTTATCTGCAGGATGCGTATTGGCGACGCGACAGAACGCGACGTTGAGACACATTAGTGGAAGGAACTTCCGAAGGAGATTCGGGAGATGCTCTGATAAGAGCGAGAAAAAGAATGAGTTGGTGACTGAACAATGCTTCAGTCATGAGCAATGTACAGTATTTAAAACTGGCGCGGCTGGCTGGAATCGAACCAGCGACCCTTGGCTTCGGAGTCAGAAAATCCATCCTTTTCCCAACATTTCCGACATTTACCCAATCTAACTATTCATTAAAAATCAATAGCTTAGGAACAAAACGACTTTTATCGGCTCCAACCCGGGTTTCTAAAATTTGCTCTATTTTGTAACCCCGATGTAACCCGGAAGGTCCAAATGGCCAGAAAACAACCCATTCGTATAAAGTTCAGCAAGAGGGAGCTGGAGCAGCTTGAACGTCCTGCTGATGGTTCCCGCATTACCTACCACGATACCAAAGAACCAGGCTTGCAACTCCGGCTCAGTCCGTCCGGCGAAGCAAGAATGGAGCTCCTGAGCGGGTAACTGTTGGCACATTCCCGGACGTGACTGTCGAACAAGCACGTATTCGCGCAAGTCAGATCAAGAATGCGATAGCTTCCGGCGAGAGCCCTGCATCACAGCTTCGTGATCAACGGAAAGAGCCCACGCTGGGCCAGGCATTCGAGCGCTATCTTGACCGCCATGCCCGTCCCGAGGGGCTCAAGACAGCTGATGCCATGCGTGGCAATTTCGAACGCTATCTTGGGGCTTTGCCGGACCTTCCAGTCAAAAAGCATGGACGCGCGCGGGTAAAGAGCCCTGGATCGGTCAACTGGCAGAACAAGAAGCTTTCGGCTATCAAGCCGACCCATGTCGTCCATCTCCGGGCGTCACTGGCCCAGGAGGCAGGGAAGGCTGCAGCCAACCATGCCCTAAAACTACTGCACGTGATATATAACAAGATGATCGAGTGGGGCGAGTACTGTGGAAGCAATCCGGCTGAGAACGTTTCGGTTCTAAAAATTCGTTCACGCGACCGCTTCCTACAGAAGGACGAACTTCCCAAACTGTTCCAGGTACTTGCCACGACCGACAATCACATTATTCGGGATTACATTTTGTTGTCCATTCTGACGGGCGCTCGCAAGTCCAACGTCCTTGCCATGCGCTGGGACCAAATCAACTTTGATCGGCGAGAATGGCGCATTCCGGATACAAAAAATAACGAACCGGTCATCGTTCAATTACCTGAACAGGCGATGACCATCCTGCACGAGCGCCGTGTCAATGAAGGAGAATGGGTCTTTCCCGGCAGTGGTATGTCTGGCCATCTGCAATCTCCCAAGAAGGGGGTTCAATCAATACTGGATCAGGCCGGCATTGCCGACCTACGCATCCATGACCTGCGCCGAACATTGGGAAGCTGGCAGGCCATTACGGGAGCATCACTCGCCATCATCGGAAAGTCGCTAGGACACAAGTCTACTGCCGCGACGATGATTTATGCTCGGTTGAGCACCGATCCTGTACGTGAATCTGTGGAACGGGCCACCGCCGCCATGCTCGGTGCCGCTAAGACGGACGGAACGAGCCCGATAATCAACCTATTGAAGCGTACTTCTTGATTCATCGTTAGTGGTCCACCCATTAATTCATCACGAATGACCATCTCAAATTCAAAAGTCACATGTCAAACTACTCCACACATGCACAAGAGGCAATGCTCAGTGACGAATTGATCCTGAGACTATTTGATAAGTTTGAGATCGCCTATAGATCGGGGAATAAGGCTGCCCTTCTGCATGCTTGCTTCCTGGCCGCAAGATCGCAAGCCCGCCTTCCCGACTGGGCCGCGGACGCAATGCTTCAGATGGAGGCAGACTTGAGGAATGGACACGTCACTGATCTCAACAAAGCCTTTGGCTGGGCGCCTGAACACAAAGCCACCCGTGAAAAACGCGAGCGTCTGGAAGAAAATGAAGAACGAGTACTTTCTCGTCTCCATCAACATCGCTTAGAGGATCGTTTCGAAGACGGAAGTTTTAGCGCTGACGTATTCGACCTAATCGCCAAAGATCTTGGACTCGAAAGAAGAGTGGTGCAAGGCATCTATAAAAAGCATGCCAATGAATTAAAAAAGCTTCCTCGAGGCAATCCCAATAAGCACGCTGTTTTTTTCGTTCGATCGTCTGGCCCGCAAGTGAGGCGATATGGTCGTCCGATACTGCATGATCAGAATAAGAAGTGAGCTGGGAAAGGCACACTTTTCGGTTAAAAAGTGTGCTGTATTCCGCATCAACGAATACCTAGAATTGTCTCCACTGATCCCGAGCATCCTGCGTACGGATTCAAAAAACAGGAGCAATTCTAATGAAAGACCCAATTCAAAGAGGGCCCAACGCATCCCTGGCAAGTACTTCATTGACGGGCATGGATGGCACCATGGCTGTTTCTTCTAACAATGGAGAGGCCGCGGCTCTTCCTGCAACCGGTTATCCAGAAAGAATGATCCCGGCTCAGGCCGCCTCGTACCTGGGCGTAGCAGAAGAAACCCTTGCCATCTGGCGCTGCACTAAGCGCTATTCACTTTCGTACATCAAGGTTGGGCGTCTGGTTCAATACCGCAAGAGTGACCTCGATGCCTTCCTGGCTGCGCGGACTGTGGAGGCCTCACGCGATGCATGAGCCCATTAGCCTCATCGACGCACCTGCTGAAGGTGACCATTATGCATTTCGTGCAGTAGTGGAAAGCCCGTCACCTTTGATCACCCCGCTGAGATCGGAAAATGACCTCATTGCGCCTCTGCTGCTTCGGCAAGGCTCAACAGCACTCGACTCCGTAATAATAACGGGCCATGCAGAAATGGAGGAGATGTTTCCGAATTCGACGCAATCGGAGACAGATGCCGTGGCAAGAATCGATAAAACCGATAAAACCGATTCTGTGCGAAATGAAGTGTTCCTGCAGAAGATTATCGGCAATAACCCAGATCCTCTGCCGATGATCGTTTCGTTCAGTGGGAATCCTAAAAATGCGGAAGCAAGAGCATGGCAGGCGACACGTCTGCAACCTGGCCGAGTGTTGTCTTCGCAAGATAATAACTACTTCGCACTGGCGACGTTTCATCAGAGCGAAGACGGCAAACATCGGCGCCGTAAAAAGGATTTCGCCGCCCTTCACGCCATCATGCTGGACGATGTAGGCAGCAAAGTCGATGCGGGACGCGTTTCGCTGTCCCCTTCGTGGGCGATCGAGACATCATCAGGCAATTATCAGCTTGGCTACATTCTTGCCGAACCCCTGACAGACGGCAGTTTGGCAGACCATTTGATGAACGCAGTTATTGCTGCGGATCTGTGCGATCCCGGTGCAAATGGGCCGCAAAGCCGCCTCGCGCGCCTGCCGGTCGGGATCAACGGCAAGTATGATCCGCCCTTTCCCTGTCGTCTCGCGGAATGGGCGCCTGACCGGCGCTATACGGTTGAGCAAATCATCAACGGCATGCGCCTCGACATGCAATCTGCTGGAAAGAAAGGAAAGGCTGCCAAGGCAAAGAATGCTTGCGGTGATAGCTCAGCAGCCGAAGCCCTGTTCACTCTACCGAGCGACAATCCTGTCATTGCCGCTCTACGCGCGAAAGGACTGTACAAGTCCTTACTGGCGGAAGGCAAGCATGACATCACCTGTCCATGGGCAGCTGAACATTCCGGTGGCATCGATGGTGGTGCTGCATATTTCGAACCGAGCGACGCCACGCCTCTCGGCGGCTTCAAATGCCTGCATTCCCACGGAGACAAAATCCGTATCCGTGCCCTGCTCGACTTCCTCGGTGTACCCATGTCGGCTGCGCGAATGAAGCCGATCATTCGCATCATCCCGGGAGAGCTGGACCAGATCGTGGATGCTGCCGAACGCAGCTTGACCCTTACCGGTCAGTACTTCCAGCGTGGCGGGATGATTGTCACGGTCGTCACCGATCCTGGCACAAAAGAAACCTGCGTACAGACGATTAGTCAACCGGCACTGCTGCGGGCGCTATCCAAAGCAGCCGTATGGGAGCGGGTCAACGGGAATTCTGGCGGTTGGATTCCTTGTGATCCCCCTGCGAAACATACCAATGTCCTCTTCGATGGCAGCTGCTATCCGCATCTGCCGGCATTGAACGGCCTGGCTCGCCAGCCGTACCTGCGACTGGACGGCTCCCTGTGCTGCCATCCCGGTTACGACGCTCAGACTGGCATGTACGGCGCCTTCTCCGCACAGGACTTTGCGATTCCGGATATTCCAACCCGTGAGCAAGCGCTGGGGTCTTTTACCGTCATCGCCGAGCTGCTGAGCGAATTCTCATTCGCACAAGAATCAGATCGCAGCGCAGCCCTGTGTGCAATATTGACAGCCACCATCCGCTCGAATTTGCCGACCGCACCAATGTTTCATGTGCGTGCACCGCAAATCAGTGCCGGAAAATCGTATCTGTGCGAGCTGATCACGGCATTCGCCACTGCCCAGGCTGGTACGCCGACAACATTTCCAGTCGAAGACGAGGAATGCCGCAAACTTTTGCTGGCAGAACTGCTGCAGGCACCTGCCGTGATCGAGTTCGACAATCTTAACTGCGATCTGCTGGCACACAAGAGCTTGTGCACCGCACTGACCAGTGGCCGGATGACGGGACGCATTCTGGGGCTTTCCAAGACGGCGACGGTCAATACGCAGGTACTGCTTCTGTCATCAGGAAACAATGTTGGTCCCGTGGCCGACATGACCCGGCGCTGCGTCACCATCAACCTGGACCCGAGATGCGAAACGCCAGCAACGCGTACATTCAGCCGACCAGATTTGGTCGGTGAAGTACGGAACAACCGTGGACGATACGTCAGTGCGGCGCTGACCATCATGCGTGCATATATTGCAAACAAAAGTGCACAAACCAACTGCAAGACAATCGCCAGTTTCAATCAATGGACCGACTGGTGCCGCAAGCCACTCATCTGGCTGGGGCTTCCTGATCCGGCCACATCGGTATTCGAGGGGATGGACATCGATCCTGATCGGGAAACACTGGGCCGGCTGCTGCTGGTGTTGGTCAAACTATTCGGCAAGCACCCAATTATGGTCCGGGACCTCAAACGCAAGGTCCTGATGGCAAGTCCAGAGACCGATGACCTGCGCGATCTGCTGGAGGAAATTGCGGGCGAGCGGGATGGCATCAATTCCCGCCGGCTAGGACGCTGGATCAAGCGCCACGCGGGACGGATCGTTCACGACTTGAAACTGGTTCGCGCCCCCATTAACCAGAACGCCGAAAGCTGGCGCGTTGAATCGGTTATATCGGTTTCATCGATTGATTCGACTTAAAAGACAAAGTCGCCGAATACATATAAATCGTTTCCGCAGCAACCAGCGTCTTTCCTTTTTGCGACAACAAATTCTCACTTATTGACTTGAACAGGAGTTCATCATGAAAGAAGTAATCGTCAAAGAAATCGACCTCCGTCCCATTAAGCGTCGTGCAGATCAAATTGAGAAGATTTTAAGAACTGTGGATAAGTTCATGAAGAAGGTCGACAACGAGGTCTACAGTTGTGATCAGTACTATTCTGATATCCGACCCAACATAAATTGTTCCTGGGCTGCCCGAGCAGATCACGCTGCCATATTGCAAATCGAAGAAGATATTTTAGTTGCGCGACGTGCTTTAAAAATGCTTCTCCCCTCCCTGCAGAGACTGAACGTCATTGCATCTGAGTATATCGATCAAGCTGAAAGCCCTCGGGTTACTGAGAATTTCAGTAGTAGTCACACGACCGACTCCGAAGACGATGATGACATACCGTTTTAATCACTGAATGCACCAAGGTGTTATCGAGCAATTGTGATAGAGGTCAGTGGCCGGGTAGAGAGCCTTACTCTGCAACTGACCGACTTAAAAGTTGAGGTAAGCAAGGATGAACAAATTAAGACAGGCAATCGAATTGGAACGTGAGTCGCTTCAGGACATGAAACTTGCATCCACTCTCGATTTTTCCGGACAGCCGGAGCGTGCTGCTGAATTCCATATCGCAGCAACATCTTACAATGAGGCGGCAGAGCAGGCATTGGACTGCCGTGCTCCTCCAGTTGTGATCAGTGGGGAATGCACGCCAACTGAAATGCAACGTCCAGACAATCAAGGAGGGTGGGCCATACGCAATACACTGGCCAGTCCGGATACAGCAGCGATTCAGGCCAGCATTGAACGTACCGATCTACTGATGCAGGGACAAAGCGAGGTGTTGGCACTGGGCCTTGACGCAGCAGAGTCAGCCAACTGTGACAACAGCCTGGAGAAAATGCTGGCACACCAGATGGCGCTGGCACATACGACCGCCTTTAAAGTCATTGACGAGGCGATGCGCCAACGGGATGCTGCTGACTTGGCACGTCTTCTCAATGCCGGAAGCAGATTGATGGCCGTGTACCAGCAGGGCCTGCTTACCCTGCATCGAGTGAAGAATGGCGGTAATCAGACGGTCACGGTGCAGCATGTGACGGTCAATGGCGGGCAGACGGTGGTGACCGGCAGCGTGCAACCCCAGGGGCCTGCTCGCCCTCGAGGCGGGGTGAAGGAATGACGCGGAGGAACAACCCCATGCAACTGCACGCCGCTGCTCGCTGCGGAGCAAAAACCCGCTCGGGTGCACCATGCATGGGGCCAGCAGTACAGGGAAAGCGCAGATGCAGGATGCATGGTGGGAACAGTCCCGGCGCACCTAAAGGCAACCGCAATGCGCTCAAGCACGGTCAATATTCGGCGAGAGCCTTGGAGCTGCGACGGAAAGCAGCGAAAATTCGCAGGGAACTCGCAAAGCTGGTCAAGGTATTTGAGTAAAGAAATTTTCCTTGTTTGTTCTCGATTCACTCTTTCTTTGTCTGAATGGACTCGTTTTGGCACGTTGCGCATGGTGGCGTTCTGAAAAGCAAGTATTTTGGACGAGCCAAAATTTTTACACTCCCTTATCTCTGCATTGGAGGAAGTAGGTCGGCTCTCGGCATACTTCCTTTCTACAGCGTCGAACCATTTCGCTCCAAACCCCGGTATATAGTTTTTTAAACTCGCATTGCAAACTGTAATACCGAATCTTCGGGTTCTCTATAGGAGGCTTTAAATGAGTAAATCGGCAAATAGTGGCAAAGGTGGATCTGTTGGCAGCCCCACGAAAGGTCCTGGCTCTCCAGGACGGGGGCGTACGCCTAACGGTTTTTTTGGCGGCAATTGGCCGAGCCGTAAGCCTAATACGCCATCAGGAACAAACCGGGGCAATGCTGTTCCCGCACCGAAGCGGTAACACTTGCCCGTTTTATTAACTAGTTCACCGTTTTGTTGTGAAAGTCGTACCAAAATTGGTAACGGTTTTGGCACCACTCCTCAAAATTGCTGTACCTGAAAGGAAGCATCGGCCACGGTGCCAGCTTCCTTTCCTGTTCGCTGCCCATATACAATGCCGCCAGTTCAGTGCAGCGCTCTGCCATGTACCCGAGTAAATTAAGGTAACGCGCCCCCCAATAGAGGTGCCATGCACCTGGTTGATTTTCTTCTGCAAATATTGCTCCAGTTATTTTTTTGAGAATACTTGGGTGAGGATATCGGCTTCCACGGTTCCACTCTCCTGCTGTTGTCCGTCCTATGATCAAATCATTTTCTAGGAAAGCTTTATGATCGAGAAATGAATCAATGGTCTTGGCTCCGATCTCGTTACGCAGCCAAGTGAAGTACAGTGCATAAGGATTTTTCCCTTTGTGAACTGACGAAGGAAGTACTGTCCGTACCGAAGTTGATCGGCAGTTGGGGTTCATGCGACAGAAGTCGAGATCCCATGCAGCAATATGTCCAAGCTGTGTTTCAAGCATTAGTGAGGCTTGCAGTGGCTGTATCGATACGATGTCCTTAGCGCTAGCAAGTAACTCTAAGGCCTGCGGCCAGACTATTTGAGCCAATAGCGGGTCAGATGCCATGTAAATAGCTGCATCTTTAAACCGTTTTTCCACTATTAATCGTTGAGCCTCAAGACACTGTTTTTCCACGTGCAAAAGAAAAGCATTTGAGCGCGCTTCGATGTCCCATCCGCTACCAAGCATGGCAAGCCGCCATGGCAGAACGGGAGAGTCGTTAAAAACGATGTTGATGGTTTCATCAGTTATTCCTTGGCTTAAGAGGAAATAAAGGAGTTCGTCGAGGAGTTCACGTGTGGGCTCCCGCCGACTTAACAAAACCTGCTCTAGCCGCTTATAGAGGCCTTCATGCCCATTATTTGACATAAACGATCGTAGATTTACACCGATCAGTTTGTGAAGGACAAAAGGATGAAGCATCATAAGGCCGGAAAGCTGAATAGGTACTGGCTTGCCGGGGAATGGTAGGCAGAATTTCATCATCTTTTCTTGCGAAACCATAAAATCGGCAATTGTACGTACGATACCGCCCGGACCGATTTATTCCCGACGCTTTTGAATCGATGGTTGCTCTTACTTAACCTTAAATCGCTCAGGGTCCCTCTTGGACCAGATGGCGTCAATTGAGTGTCGGGCTGACGAGAACACACGTACCATAACGCCGTGTTGCTGCGCATGGGAAAGCTGTCTTTCAATAAATAGGCGTATTTAAAATTTCATTCCCGTTCGCAATTCATATAAAGGTGCTTTTCTTTAATGTTGTCAAGCGACGGCTTTATGCCTGAAAGAACGATACAGCGTTGCTGCATGGTTCAAATCTAAAGAAACCGTCATCGTGGCTTCGTGTAAACTATTCGAATGCTTCTTTTGTGTTCCTAGCAGCGCCTATTAAGAGATTAAATGAGTAACAATGTCCTGCCCCACAGTCTGGGTAATTTGCCAAGAACTTGTATTGATTTGTTTGCTGGTGCTGGAGGCTTGAGTACAGGCCTTGAGTTGGCAGGATTCAATGTGCTTTTTGCAAACGAGATAGTTCCAGTCTATGCGACCTCCCTAGCACAGAACCATCCACAGACAAACGTGTATGTAGATGATATTCGATCACTTGCGCCAAACAATATTCGTAACGTCAGGGAATCGCTGGGGTTAGAAGTCGGACAATTGGATCTTGTAGCAGGCGGCCCGCCTTGCCAAGGCTTTAGTATTAATGCTCCATCTAGGTCCACATCAGATGACAGAAACCACCTTTTTCTGAACTATTTGGATTTTGTAAACGAGTTCCGGCCTAAAGTAGTGCTGATTGAAAACGTGCCGGGCATGGTTTCTTTTTCGAATGGCGGCACGATCAGAGCCATTTTGGATAGCCTTGAGTGTTTGGGTTACAAGGCAAGTGTCCGCATTCTTTATGCACCTCATTATGGGGTTCCCCAAATGAGATGGAGGACCATCTTTTTAGCTACCCGCCTTCCTTTTGATCCGGACAGCTTATATCCTGCACCTACCCATAATATAAAGGGAAGACCCAATTTCACTGCAAAGTTTGCGGGAAGGAGTCTGATCTACTCGCATGAGCACATAATCTCGTGCGCTTCAAATGCTGCGACCACAGTTTGGGATGCGATAAGTGACCTGCCAGTTATACCGAATGGTGGCGGTGATCCGACCATGGCTTATGGCTCCGAACCTAATACTCTGTATCAAAAATTTCTTCGTTTAGATTCGAACGCGTTAACAAATCATCAGTGCGCTGGTTTGGGCTCTGCAAATACAAAACGCCTGCCGTACATACCACCTGGAGGTTCATGGCGCGACATCCCTCACGAATTGCTGCCGGAGGGGATGAAGCGAGCGAGGCGCTCCGACCATACAAAACGCTATGGTCGGCTGGATCCTAATGGAATTGCAAGCACTATCTTAACTAAGTGTGACCCTCATTGGGGGGCATACATTCATCCTAACCAAGATCGGGTACTAAGCGTTCGAGAAGCAGCCCGTCTTCAATCATTTCCAGATAGGGTAACTTTTGCCGGCTCACTTTCTGAGCAGTATGAACAAGTCGGGAATGCTGTACCTCCACTTTTCGCTCGAGCTATTGGATACCAAATTCAAGATACGCTTAGGTTATATGAACGTGGTGAACAGATCATTGCTACTGACGTTCAATCTCAAGTTGCTTTGCCACTTTCTGATTAACCCCTCTCAAAGCTCTGTTGAGGTTAACCTGAAACTCCCAGTACGGAGTTCTGCCAAATCCTTTATGGCAGATCGTATTACACAAGAGCAGCGAAGCGCAGTAATGGCAAAAATCCGGTCAAAAGATACTAAACCGGAGTTGGCCTTACGTTCCGCACTGCACCGGCTTGGCTTCCGCTTTCTCGTGCACCGGAAAGACCTACCTGGCAGACCCGATATAGTGCTTCCCAAGCACAAAACTGTAATTTTTGTCCATGGATGTTTTTGGCATCAGCACAGCAATTGCAAAGATGGACACAAACCTTTGTCAAGAGAGCACTATTGGTATCCGAAACTTGAAAAAAACGTAATTCGAGATGAGGAAAATCGACGCTTATTGGAAAGCCTAGGATGGAAAGTCTTTACTGTTTGGGAGTGTGAAATTCAAGCGGACCTTCAAAGGAAAGCGAAGCAGTTGAGCGAGAGGTTGAGAGGGGTTAACGACTGCGAACAATCTTAGTACCAAATAGAAATTGAATTCTAGTAAGATTGGCGGATGGACAGCCTATCCCCGACCTCTATCCCACATCAATCTCCTAACGATGATGATTTTTTCGAAAGAATATCGAGCAACTCACGATTTGGCATTGGGGAGTGGTACGGCTATTCTTTCTATGACATCACACCTGAGGAGCGGAAACGCTTTGTGACCTTCAGGCCATTGCCTGGTAGTAAAATGAAAAGTGATGATCGTAGAGCGCTTAAGAAGTTACAAGCTTTGCATACGTCTGGAAAAGTTTTAACTAATGAAGAAGAAGCAGAACTTGAAGTGCTTCGATCAATAGATCCTACCAAACTTAAGAAATCTGAACAAAAAAGATTAACAAAACTAGAAGACTGGCTTAGCTCCGGCACCCCTCTTCGGGGTAACGATATAAATCGTCTAAATCGCTTGTTAGGCCTTCAGCTTCGTGAACGTGAAGGCAATCTACCTTGCCCGTTCAAATCTACTGAGGTCGAAACTTTTCCTTGTACGAAAAAAGGTGGAGTGTGTTCCCTACGCTTATATCAACGAAAAGACGACGGAAGTATTCAGCCGTTTGCCGATACAAAAGACCCTCTAGGTGGAATCCGCGCAACTTGTCCTAACCGTTTCCATGAGAAAGGGGATGCGTTTAGCTGGGCAGGGGAAGCGCTGTTGAACCAAAGTCAGCCCAGTCTTGCGCGTGAAGTCGGATTTTTGGAATCGGAGCGAAAAATTTTCTCCAACCAAGATGAGTTAGAGGAAGAAAGTTCTGAAGATACTTCTCTCGGAAAAGGAGAAGATGTTGGCCGAATCGACTTGATCTTGGTTGATCGCACTAAACCCTTAAACTATCCATTGCCTTGGGCAGCACTTGAAGTTCAAGCAGTGTATTTTTCTGGCCCGGAGATGGGGTCAGACTTCACAGCCATCGAAAGAAATTTGGAAAATGGCGGCACAGGATTAATTTGGCCTACCAAGGTAAGGCGTCCTGACTATCGTAGCAGCGGACCAAAACGCCTTATGCCGCAGCTCCAAATAAAAGTGCCAACCTTACGGCGATGGGGAAAGAAAATGGCGGTAGTAGTTGATCGCTCGTTCTATCAATCAATTGGCACAATGGAAGAAGTTAAACACGCTTCTAACTCTGACATCGCATGGTTCGTTATGGACTTCAGACCGGTCCCAAACGAACCAAGGATGGAGATGTACCGGACGAAGAATATACGCTTCACGACATTAGAGGAAGCAGTAGAAGGTTTAACTGGCGGTAAAGCTGTTGCAAAAGAAGAATTTGAGAGTCGAATACTACATTGGTTTGCACGTAACAATAACTAAGAAATGCATGAATCCAATTCATGCTAAACCCCTAGCTATGCCGCCTGGACAGTCACTGAACAGCGCCGCAGGCGCTCTTTGGCTTAGAGAAGGCGGAATTAGCCCAAGTATTCTGGAACTTCGATGATCATTTGGCTCAAATAGTATTCATGGACCAACAAAAGTTCCAAGAAGAAATATACGCCTTGGCGACTAAGTGGGATTGGCTCAAAGTAGCATGCAAGAGTTTTGCATACTCTGACGATTTTCCTTTGGAATCCTAAAAGGTTAAGCCGCTATCAAATAATGATTCGAAGTATGTTCTGTGATGGATTATTTGCTGTGTCGCCTTGGCAACATACGAATAGCCTACTCTATTTTTATAGGGCCATTTTCTTGGTCACCGACTGAATCTCCACTATTTTCCCGAGCTTGCTTTTGCATGTTGTACATCGCTTGAAAATTCACTGCTGGCAAAATAGAAGGTTTGAACCCAGCGTTTATACACACCGTACTAACAAAAGCTCGTAAATAGGGATATGCAATGGCAGGCGCATTTACTTTCATAAATTGGGAATCAAGCGTTTCATCTGAAACAACAAAATTCGCGTCCTCTGCATCCGAAACATGAAAATCGACGGCATATGTCACCGTCATTCCAAAGTTTTCTTCCTCAAGTCTAAGCTTCAGATTTAAAACGATGGATATCGTATTCCTGTCGACTTTGAGCACACTAACTTCTAGTGCTAGCTTCTTTTTAAGTTCTACTTCGTCTGCAGATGAAACCAGTAGACGCTTTAAATAAAATTTTATTGGCTTGATCTTAAGCGATGCCATGATCATGCTGCCAAAGCGTACAACTCATCATTTGCAGCGGCTTCGAATATATCGTCTTGGCTGATACAAGAATCAAAATTAACTTCTACTGCATCTTGTTGATCTACGGTACCGACAAAATCAACTTCATCCTCTGAATAGCTAGTTATACGGCGATTGAATTCAATACCGCACTCTGTCAGATGTTTTTCTATATCTTCTGTTGTCAAGTCCTGTAGGATCTTAAGTGCCCGCTCAAAAAATTCGGCATTCATTTCACTGCTCCTTTCTCAGCAATCTGAGTCGCACCACAACATCCCACTTCGTGTACGCATAAAACAGTGGTATTCGGCACGTTTAGCTGAAGTTTCATTCGTCTTTCACGTGTATTTTTAATATACAAATTATGCTTTACGCTCTGCCCTTTGATCTGGGAGATCATCGCGTTGAACAATTTGCAGTTATGTTCCTTAGGCGGTGTACTCAATTCAAAGTCTTTAAAAATCTTATCAAAATATATCTTCTTCAGCATGTTGAAACGGACTAATCCATCCATATCCGTTAAATCAATCATTCTTCCTTCGTCAAGAGTGATTGAACATTTCAACACGCAATATTCTTCGTATTTGTAAGACCGAGAAGTTAGATCATACGCTTGGGCTTTGGCCCAATCGGCTGCATTTATTTGTGGGTCAGAAATCCCTTGGACAAAAAAATAAACTCCAAAGCCAAGCCATTCATCTTCCTTACAACTAATCTTAAATTGAGAAGCTAAGATCGACTTTCCAGCAGCCGCACTTGTCCCATGAAAACCTTCTAAATTGACCATGTAATAGTTGCAACAGTGCAATGTTTATCAAGAATCATAGCATGTGCAGCTATTTTCTAAATTTCACATATCAAAGCATCTACAAGTCTAATCTTGTTTAGACCGCCATCATATGACAAATATCGGCATCTAAAGCTCGGGCTCAAGGGCTTCAAAATAAAAATACTTAAGTAACCCGGGTGTAACCCTAAAGCTCTTAGATCTAAGGACAAGAATGCTAAGTTCTTGATTTAAATGGCGCGGCTGGCTGGAATCGAACCAGCGACCCTTGGCTTCGGAGGCCAATACTCTATCCACTGAGCTACAGCCGCGTAGAGAAACTTGGGAAGGCATGAAGGATACCTTTTTTCGGCTGTGCCGTCCATGCAATATATAGAACGTACGTTCCTAATCGACTATTTTGCGTCTATAATCAAGGGTTTTGCGAGTATTGCGCCGCAGTATCGATGAGTCTTGCTCTCGTGCGCGCACCGCTGCCGGTTTCGAAATTTGTATTGAGGGAATAATGAGCGACGCACATAACGACCATGGAACACTAATCAAGACTCCAAAGCAGCTGATTGCTGCTGTGGCTGCCGGTTTCATCATTCCCATTGTCTGTATCGTAT
>JAESFT010000401.1_pt1 | contig 29095 bp, 28 predicted proteins | sample 9269451 | NCBI WGS metagenome assembly JAESFT01 (sample SAMN14502557, study PRJNA617106) | algae metagenome | isolation source: Scytonema hyalinum WJT4-NPBG1 and co-occurring heterotrophs from well... | place: USA: Mojave Desert, Joshua Tree National Park, California | collected 2006-05-25
GAAATCCGCGCCATCTGCGCCTTGCTCAGCAGAAATAGACCGCTCATCAGCGCCTCCTCTACAGGGACACTGAATCAGCCCTCAGCCGAGATTAATAGGTCCTGAGCCTAGAGCCTTACAGCATTGTCACCGACGTGTTCAGCCCAAAGCTCCAGTCCGGGATCACGGTTCTTTTCGCAAAGGTTGCAGATCGCAGCGGACTGTGACCTGGATCATCAGCGCCATCTCAACTTAAAGTATAGTCATCTCTGTAGCGGGAGCAAGTCACCCTCTGATTCCGCGTTCGTGCGAGATCCCCAGGTGTACTTTCGGGATCATGCCATCTAAATATAGATCTTTCCCAGGATGAGTGGCGGAATGCTGCGGGAGGATGGACATGCTCGACCCAAAATCGGCCGAGGCTGCCCTGGACCGCTGGTGCAATGACGTCCGGTCTATCTGCGGTCGGTTCCAAACCAGGCTCGGGCGCGACGTGCAGCGGTTTACTGGAACGATCGCAGCACGCTCAGCCCTCGGGCTTAGCTATGCTAGCATCGAGACCAATGCACGGTCTTTGTTCAGAAGCCGCGCCGATGTCGCCGCTGATGGCGACTACTACTACCTGATCTATCAGGCTCGTGGTCGGTCAGAGGTTCTCCAGTGCGGTCATCCGGCTGTTCTCAACCCAGGCGACATGACATTGGTACGCTCGGGCGAACCGCTGGAGTTAATTCACCGTGGGCTTATCCGCCATCTCTCGTTTCACCTGCCGGGAGAAGTTGTGCGGAAGGCTTTCGGTCCATCGCAGGTCCCCGTAGCGCGTCGACTCGCCAGTCAGAATGCGCTCGGTTCTTTGATCGCTGGCCTCGTCCAGCAGGTTCACTGCCGCTCGTCTGAACTCTCCACGATCCAGAGCCCCGCTTTGGCCGACGCAATGGCGGCCCTCCTCGTGCCGCTTCTGACGCAGAACGAGTGTGACGCCGCGCGAGACGCCGTTGCAGGGGAGCTCGAGGCTGTCACGGCCACCAACGTTCGTCGCTTCGTGGACGCCAACCTGCGCAATCCTAGCATCTCGCCTCGGTCAATCGCGCGTGCACTCGGCTGTTCGGTTCGGCACGTCCATCGCGCCTTCGAGGCTAGCGGAACGACCATATCGCAATACATCCGCATACGGCGCCTCGATAGCTGCGGGCGGGACCTCAGGGATCCTGCGTGCGTGCACGAGACGGTGACGGAGATCGCGTTCCGGTGGGGCTTCGCCGAGGTCAGCCACTTCAGCCGCAGCTTCAAGGAACACTTTGGTCTCTCCCCCCGCGAGTACCGGATGAGCTTCTCCGGGAGCGGCCCGCTGGCAGGACGGCCGGACGGCACTAAGGAGTGCGAGCCAGCCCTGGTCTGACGCACCAAAGGTAGTCGTTCGTGAGCTCGTCCATAGTGCGCACGCCGAGCTGAACCGCGATGCGCCACCCGCCTCATCAATGAACAGGCCGATCGCGGTGCGGGCGTAATCGTCCTTGCTGGCCGCCACGCCGTACGTGACAGTTGCTGGGCTAGAGCGAGACTGCACGGGCTTAACTCAGCGCCTCTGTGGATCGCAGCCATGTGCGACCGCTCGATCTCGTTATTCTGCCTCTACTCACAAAGAAGGCTGCGCGTGGTGGCGACCACCTTGCCGACATAGATTGTCAGGAACCGGAGCTTTGACGCGCGGAAAGGCGGCGGGACGTTGTGGGCTTTATCGTTCCAGCTCTCCATTAGGCAGCGGCCCGCAACTATCGTGATCTGCCGTCCTGTTCTAGCTGTCCGTGTTCAGATGAAGGCCGAAGTCGGCAGTGAGGCTCCACCAGTCCCCAGCAGGGCGCCCACCACGAGCCAGTATACCGTCTCAAGCACGGCCGAGTGCCTCCCGTCGCGGCGCAGCGACGCCCAGCTGATCTGAGCCACCGGCCGCTATCCGAGTAAATCTCTGTTTAGGCGCGGCATGAAGCTACCGTCCACAAGAACCGACTCGACGGCATTCGCGCGCCTCCTGCGCTGGGGCGGGGCCCGGGAGCCTGTCAGAGTGTTCAGGGCACCCCTCGCGACCGCATAGGGGCTCAGTGAGCCGCAGCGTTTTTGGGGCACCATAGCAACGGGATGTTGACGATGATACTTGACTGGACCGCATCCAACGCCGCACGGCGGCGCAGCTCATCAAGAAGGTCTCGAGGGGGTTCAAGGCGTACATCTGCCGAAAGATCTCGGGAGTCAGCGCGCCCGGCAGGCTGACAGGCTCCGATCCCAGCGTTAGCACCATTGCGGCGCAATTCAGCGAGATAGCTTGCGACAGCGTTGCAGCCTACCCCAGTGAAGTGCAGGCCGCCGGCAGCGCTGATTCCAGATTCTCCACCGGTTACGATCAGGATGCGTCGCGCTATGCCATGCGTCCTTCAGCCCGCGAGCGACCGCGCCGCGATACGCTCAAGTAAGTCCGTTTCCCAGACTTTCCTACCAGGCCGGCCCGGACGCGAGTCAGCCGGCGCTACGGCTCGAACCCCCATGGTGGACGTGGCGTCACTCCTAGATAAGCTGCGATGTCACCGGCGGCCATCGGCGTTAAGCGCGAATGTCTCCAAGATCCGCTGGCTGTGAGAGTAGGCGAGCTCTGTGGGTGCGCTCGCGTCACAACACAGCGGAGCCACAAAGCGAATGACCCAGATGACCCGAAGGACCGGCGGGGAGGCGATTGTCACCCAGCTGCTGCAGCAGGGCGTCGATACTGTTTTTGCCCTTCCGGGCGCTCAGATCTATGGACTGTTTGACGCGCTTCACCAGGCCGGTTCGAATCTGCGCGTCATTGGCGCGCGGCACGAGCAGGCGTGCGCCTATATGGCGTTCGGCTACGCACGCTCGACCGGACGCCCAGGTGTCTACGCTGTGGTTCCGGGCCCAGGGATGCTCAACACCAGTGCGGCGCTCGTAACCGCGCTCGGCTGCAACGCTCCGGTGCTGTGCCTGACCGGCCAAGTGCCGAGTGAGTACCTCGGGAGGGGCAGGGGACACCTGCATGAGTTGCCGGATCAACTCGGGACTTTGCGGAGCATCACTAAATGGGCAGGCCGCATCGACGTTCCGGCGCACGCGCCGGCACGAGTGGCGCGTGCCTTTCAGGAGATGCTCTCGGACAGGCCTGGGCCGGTCGCGCTCGAGATGCCCTGGGACCAGTTCACCGCGACGGCCGAGGTCTCCGCGACCGACCCGCTGCCCCTGCAACCTGCACCAGAACCGGACCCTAATGCCGTGGAGGCGGCTGCGAAAATCATCCGCGAAGCACGGGCGCCGATGATCTTTGTAGGTTCGGGCGCACTCCACGCTTCATCGGAGGTGCTAGAACTCGCCAAGCGGATCGACGCGCCCGTTGTCGCGTTTCGCAGCGGGCGGGGCGTTGTCAGCGACGATCATGATCTTGGTTTGACGATCGCCGCTGCGTTCCATCTCTGGCCAGAAACGGACTGCCTGATAGGAATCGGCACGCGACTCGAGGTTCCATTCTGGCGGTGGCCATACCGCCCATCTGACCTCAAGACGATCCGGATCGACATCGATCCAGCCGAGATGCGCCGGCTCACCGTAGACGTCGGGATCTTGGCGGATGCCAGCATCGGTGCGGCCAGCCTTTCAGCGGAGCTCCGGCGTGTGCGCAAGACATCGCGCAGCCGGCGGGAGGCTATCGCGGCCGCTAAGCTTAAGGCTGCCGCCGAGGTGGCAGAAATCCAGCCACATGCTGCGTACCTAGCCGCCATACGAGACGTGCTGCCAAGGAACGGTCTCTTCGTGGACGAGATGTGTCAGGCAGGGTTCACGTCCTGGTTCGCTTTTCCAGTCTACGAGCCGCGAACCTTCATCTCGTCAGGGTACCAAGGCACCCTAGGTGCAGGCTTCCCGACGGCGCTGGGCGTCAAGGTCGCGCACCCCGATACGCCGGTGGTCTCAGTCTCGGGCGATGGCGGCTTCATGTTTGCGCTGCAGGAGCTCGCAACCGCCGTGCAATACGGCATCGGCGTCGTCGCCGTGGTGTTCAACAACAACGCCTACGGGAATGTCCGCCGCGATCAGCTGCAGCTCTACGGCCGGATGCTCGGGGCCGACCTCGTCAACCCGGATTTCCGACGGATAGCTGACGCTTTCGGCGTGCCCAGCGCACAGGCGCGCACGCCGCAGGAGCTGCGCCGCCACCTTGAGACAGCTTTCGCCAAAGGTGGGTGCTGGTTGATCGAGGTTCCGGTCAACAGCGACGAGGAGGTTTCACCCTGGCGGTTCATTCATCCCAAAGTACCGCAATGATCGTGCGGCTCGCAACGTTCAGTGTATCGGCGGGGTGAGCTCGCGCGGGCTGCGCGCTTTGCAGATATCACATCCTTTCAAGGGAGGAACAATGATGAAAAAGCTTCTTAAGGCTGCTGTTTCCGCTGCGCTCCTGACGGCCATGCCGATCTTGGCGGGCGCCGCCCAGGCCCAAACCGTCCTGAAGGCCTCCTCTTGGGTTGCGGCCACGCACCCGCTGCACGAATCCATCTTGGTTCCGTGGGCGGCAGAGGTCGACAAGGCGACGCAAGGCCGGGTGAAGGTCGAGATCCTACCAAAGGCAGTAGCGACTCCACAGGGCCATTTCGATGCCGTACAGGACGGGCTTGCTGACGTCACGTTCAATATCCACGGCTATGTTCCCGGCCGGTTCCCGCTCACCAAGCTTGTTGAGTTCCCGTTCACGGCGGACAATGCGGAGAACCTGTCCGTTGCCTATCATCGTGTCTACGAGCGCCATTTCGCCAAGGCCAACGAGCACAAGGGGCTGAAGGTTCTTGCGCTCTTCACGCACGGTCCAGGGCAAATCTTCAACAGCAAGAAGCCGATTGCGCAGCTCTCGGACTTCCAGGGCCTGAAGTTCCGTGTGGGCGGAGGCATGGTGAATGATGTCGCCAAGCTGATTGGCGCGAACGCCTTCCTTAAGCCTGCGACTGAGTCCTACGAGCTCCTCAGTGGAGGGGTAGTCGACGGCGTGTTCTTCCCGGCCGAGTCCATTGCGAGCTTCAAGCTCCAGGATCTCGTCAAGTTCGTGACGCAAGTACCAGGAGGCATCTACACCTCGAGCATCGCGATGTTCATGAATGCTGACCGTTTCAACAGCCTCCCCAAAGCGGATCAAGACGCGATCATGTCGGTCTCTGGCGAGAAGCTTTCGCGTCTTGCGGGCCGGGCCTGGGACGAGCGCGATCAGCGTGGCTGGCAGGCGATGCGCGACAAGAACATGACCATTACGCAGGCGAGCCCCGAATTCGTGAACGCCATGAAGGAAAAGATCGTGACCCTTGAGCAGGCCTGGTTCACCGAGGCCAAAGCCAAGGGCTTCGATGGTGCCAAGGCGTTAGCCGAGCTCCGTGAGGAGGTAAAGAAGGTCGCTGCCGGGCAGTAGCTCTGAAACCTGCCATCCGAGCAGCCGGGGCCTCTGACGGCCTCTGCTGTCCGGACATCTGGCCTGAACGCTGGAGAGCCATGATGAGGCGAGCCGTGGCCGCGCTCGATGGGTTGCTAAAGTGGGCGGGAGCGCTCGTCCTGTTCGCCATGATGATCCTGACGTTCATCGATGTCGTCATGCGCGACCTCCTGGAAAGCCCTCTCTATGGCTCCTTCGAGATCACAGAGTTGCTCCTTGTGGTCCTGATCTACGTGGGACTTCCCCTTGTATCGAGGGCCGGGGAGCACGTGACCCTCGATACCTTGGATCCCATGTTCAACCGAGGACAGCGTGTGCTACTGGACCGTCTGGCCAACCTCGTAAACGGGACCGCGCTGCTAGGGGTCGCGTGGCTGATGATGCGTCGAGCCGCTCGCATGGCCGGAAACGGGGACACCTCGGCGCAACTGCAGATCCCTTACTGGCCCGCCGCCTACTTCATGGCCGCGCTCCTTGTCGTGACCGCTATCATTCACCTGTCCTACGTTTTCACCGGCTCTCCACGATCCCATAGTCCCGCCGAGCCATCGCCCAAAGGGGACACCGTCGGGAGCATCCTATGATTGAGGGGCTCCTCGGCCTCTTCCTAATGCTGGCGCTCGCCATGTTGCGGGTGCCGATTGCCTTCGCGATGGCGCTGGTCGGATTCGTTGGCCTCGGCATCATGCGCGGCTGGGCACCGGCTATGGCGGGCGTCACGTCGGCTCTATACGAGACGGGCTTTCAGTACACGCTGTCAGTCGTTCCGCTCTTCATCCTCATGGGCAACTTTGTGACTCGGGCCGGGATGTCCCACGAGCTCTATCGCGCCGCCTACACCTGCATCGGTCACCGCCGTGGTGGCATGGCGATGGCCACGGTGCTGGCCTGCGCAGGCTTCGGTGCGATCTGCGGGTCCGCCATCGCAACCGCAGCGACGATGGCTAAGGTAGCTCATCCCTCAATGCGGCGGTTCGGCTACTCGGACGCGCTGTCGACCGGCTCGATCGCCGCAGGCGGGACACTCGGCATCCTCATCCCCCCGTCCGTCATCATGATCATCTACTGCATTATGACGGAGCAGAACATTGGCGCGATGTTCGCAGCTGGCGTCCTGCCTGGCATCTTGGCCACTGGCTTCTATCTTTGCGCGGTCATCTACACCGTCTGGCGGCAGCCAAGCGCCGGACCGCCTGGGCCGCGCGCGAACTGGCGCGAGAGGATCGATGCGCTCCGCCATATCTGGAGCGTCCTCCTCCTGTTCGGACTTGTCATGGGCGGCATCTACGGCGGGCTGTTCACGGCCACCGAGGCGGCGGGCGTCGGGGCGATGGGCGGTTTCTTATTTGCGATTATCAAAGGGAAGCTGAAGCTCCGCGATCTACGCGAAGTCCTGGTCGAAAGTGCCCGAACGACTGCGATGCTGTTCGCAATCCTTATTGGCGCGCTGATCTTCGCGAACTTCCTGAACTTCACAACCCTTCCCCAGGATCTGCGCACCTTTGTTCTAGAGTTCCAGATTGCACCCATCGCCGTAATAATCGTGATCTGCATCATATACGTCGTACTCGGCACCGCGATGGAAGAGCTCTCGATGATCCTCCTGACGGTGCCGCTGTTCTTCCCCCTCGTTACGGCGCTGGGCTATGACCCGATCTGGTTCGGGATCCTGGTCGTGTGCGTGGTCGAGATCGGTATGATCAGCCCACCCGCCGGTATGAACGTTTTCGTGCTCAGCTCGGTGCTGCCGGAGGTACCGACTAATGTCGTCTGGAAGGGTGTGATGCCGTTCTTCGTCGCCGACCTGTTCCGGCTGGCGGTGCTCATTGCATTCCCATCTATCGCACTCTTCCTGCCGCGCCTCTTGTTCTGAGCTATCGGACCCGACACCCGAAGTTTGCCGGCCGATCGCCGGTACGAAAGGTCTAGGCCATGCACCTAGCAAACATGCTCCAGTCGCGTTGCAGGGCGGCAAGGCCGGCGCGGGTAGGGCTGACTGAGCCCTGCAAGTTCGCCAAGATGCACTTCGCCCAGGCGAAGTGTACGTCCGGTGTCTATCGTACGGAAACCGGGGATACCTGCCGCGGTCCCGTGCCGGAGTCCTGGCGGACGGCGGACTCGTCCGAGGAGCAGTTCAGCGCCGCCAAACCGGTGACTGAGGACATGCGTATGGACAGCCTGTCGCTCCCGTTGGCGCAGAACGTGAAGCTTGAGGTTGAGGCTCGCTCCAGTACGGCACTGCGCTGGAACGATGCTGGAGGCAGCGAGGCTCAGCTTGACGTCCGCGTCCGGCGTGAGTTGGAAGGGACGCTCGCGCCGGCAGCCAGGCGGCCGAGGATCGTTGGCCACCAAACGTCGCGGTATGAGGGTCGTTTGCATGAAAAGTGTAGTTGAGGCGCTTCAGGCAGCCCTTGGCCCAAACGTCATCTTGGGCACCGACATCGCTGCCCGTAACCATGCGGACGCCGCTGGGCTCGCGCCGACGCCACCGCTGGCACTCGTTCTGCCACGCAATACGGCGGAAGTGGCCACAATCTTGCGGATCTGTCATGAGCACCAGCAGCCGGTCGTCACGCAGGGCGGTCTCACGGGTCTGGCGGGTGGAGCTCACCCCTGCGAGGGGGAGGTCGCGCTGTCGCTGGAACGGCTGAATGGCGTTGAAGAAATCGATATAGCGAGCGCGACGCTTACTGCTCTCGCGGGCACCCCCCTCGCAGTTGTGCAGCAGGCCGCCGAGGACGCCGGGTTCGTGTGCGGCATTGACCTTGGCGCGCGCGGCACATGTACGATCGGTGGTAACATCGCGACGAACGCCGGAGGCAACAAGGTGCTGCGCTACGGTATGGCCCGGCACAACACGCTCGGACTTGAGGTCGTGCTCGCTGATGGCACGGTCGTATGCTCGCTGAACAAGATGCTAAAGAATAACGCCGGCTACGACTGGACGCAGCTATTCATCGGCAGCGAGGGAACTCTTGGGGTCGTGACCCGAGTTGTCCTCTCGCTACATCCTAAGCCAGCGGGGATTCAGACTGCACTTTGCGCGGTCAGCAGCTTCGAGGATGCCCTTTCGGTCCTGCACGGCTTCGAGCGGGCACATCCAGGGCGGCTGCTCGTATTCGAGGCGATGTGGAGCGAATTCATGACTGTTGCCATCGAAACATGCGGTCTGCCCCCGCCGTTCGAGTCCAAGCATGAGCTCGCAATCCTGATCGAAGCCGATGTGGGCGACGAGGCTACAGGCGCAGAGGCCTTCGCGCAGTTTCTTGGCGAGCAGTATGAATGCAAGCTTCTTAAGGACGCTGTGGTAGCCCAGTCGCGGCAGGATAGGGACCGGATCTGGGCCTACCGGGAATCGCCCTACGAGTACAGCCGCTACTTCCCACAGGAGCTGCGCTTCGACGTGAGCGTTCCCCTCGCCAAGATGGGCCAGGCCATCGAGAGCTTGCGCCAAGGGATGCGGCAGTGGCCAGATGCGGTCTCGGTGTTCTTCGGCCACGTGGCCGACAGCAACATACACGTCAGCGTGATGATGCCGAACCTCAATGCCACGGGATCGGCGATTCAGGCCCTCGTCTATGGCCTTGTCGCGGAGCTCGGCGGCTCCATATCGGCTGAACACGGTATCGGGCGCATCAAGCGGTCCTATTTGGGCCTGAGCCGGACCGAGCCTGAGTTGGCATTGATGTTCATGCTAAAGGGCACACTCGACCCGAAGGGGATCTTGAACCCAGGTCGTGTGCTCTGAGTCGGGCTTGGTCCTGACCGTGAGAACTGGTCTGAGCTGAACTCGTCGGGTTCAAGGCTGCGTCGGGAGGGGTGGTCCTCCGAGGCTTCCACCCGGCCAGTGTGGCGGAGGTCCTACCATGGTTAGAACGTAGCTCTTGGGATCCCGATCTCCTCAAGCGTGCGACCGACCGGCAGGTGAGATTACGCGACGCGCTGGATGATCTCGAGCTTCTCTGAGGCATGCTACCTCGTGCGCCGTCCTCCCCAGCCGCGCTCACCCAACGCAACAGACGACAAAGAGGGGCGCGTCTGCTGCCCATCTGGCTGCCAACTGAGTATCGCTTTAACCCCGAGCGAACTCTCCACGTGCCTCAAGAGCCAGGTCCGGCCGGTCGGTCGTGAAGCTCGCGACATTGAGAGCGAACATCCGGTCCGCCGCCTGCCGGGTGTGCGCCGCCCAGGCATGAACGGTAAAGTCTTGCCTGCCGAAGAACTCTGCCAGGTCGTCGGTTAGATCAGTCGCATTGAGGCCAACTTCCCGAACGCCGTGGGTCCGAGCCGATTCGATCACACCCGCTCGCCCAGCGCAGGCCAGGACCATCGGGCTGACGAGCCACACCAGCCCAAGAGTTGTATCATCTACAAGAGCCTGCCGTGCCTCCGACAGCACCGGAAGCATAAAACTCGTTAACATCGTACGGGAAAGCATGCCTTGCGTACGCAGGATCTCGACGGTTTCAGCTTCGATGTCAGCATAGGCGCGAAAGCTGACGCCGGTTTTGATCTCAAGGCGAAGATCAACGGGCGAGTCCCGGAATACAGCGATGACTTCTGCCAGTGTCGGGATGCGCTCACCGCCGGTGCTGCGGATCATATGGCGTGACAGCTCCGCAAAGCTCATGCGGGCAATGGCACCGGTTCCATCCGTCATCCGGTCTATCGTGGCATCATGGTGAACGACAAGGATGCCGTCTGAGGTCCGATGCACATCAAATTCAACGAGCTCGACCGGCGTCCCTGCTGTCTGCCGAAAGGCCAAGAGGCTGTTCTCCGGCCATAAATCGGCGCCGCCTCGATGCGCGGCAATCAAGGTTCGTGGCATGGGTTCGCTCCTACTTAATCCCGCTCAAACCAACGCCACGCACGAGCTGCTTCTCGGCGACAACAAAGGCAATGAAGCTCGGCACCAACACCACCATGCTGGCGGCAAGGATCAAGGGCCAGTCGGTCAGAGGTTGCTCGCGCGCGTAATGCTGCAGGTTGGCCAAGCCGATCTGCACGGTCCGCTGATCGCCCTCCAGTACAATGAGTGGCCACAGATAGGCGTTCCACTCTTTCAGGAAGACGAAAAGGGCCATGGAGGCAATGGCGGGACGTGAGAGCGGCACGATCACGTCGAAGAGGATCTTAAGCCGCGAGGCTCCATCGATCCGCGCCGCCTCTTCGTACTCGCGTGGGATGGCGCGGATGTGTTGGCGCAGGAAGAACGTTGCGAAGCCTGAGGCGAGCGTTGGCAGGATCGCGGCACAGTAGCCCGGGAGCAGGCCGAGGTGCGCCATAAAGAGGTAGTTCGGGATGACGCCGATCAGATCCGGGATCATCACAGCGCCGACCACGAAGCCGAAGAGCGCATCCCGCCCCCGGAAGGCCATGCGTCCGAAGGCATAAGCCCCGAGGACCGCGGTCGCCATCGTTCCAGCAGTCGTGGTGAGCGCAATGACAAGCGAGTTCAGCAGGAAGAGGCCAAAGGGCTGGGTCTGGAAGACTCTCAGGAAGTTGCCGGGGTACAGCGGCCAATAGGTTGGTGAGCGTGCCATGACGTCAGCAGGCGACATCATCGCCGCAAGGAGCCCATAGGCGAAGGGTACCGCCATGGCGACGCCGAGCGCGGTGGCAAACAACAGCGCCAGGGGCACGGAGCGCGTTATCCGCTTGTGCCGCCGGTGGCCTAACACCGACCTCCAGGGGATCGCTGCCGCCGGTGAGCGGACGCCCGCCTCGCGCAAGCCGATGTCGATCTCACGAGAGGTCATAGGCCACCCGCCGACCCGTGGCAGCAAGCTTGATAGCCGTAACCACCGCGAGGATCAGAAAGAGGATCACAGCCAGGGCCGACCCCTGCGAGATGTCGAAGAGGATGAAGCTGAGATAGTAGAGGTGGTTCATCAGCACGTTCGTGCCCTCCGCCGGACCGCCAAGCGTCATCACATTGACGATCATAAAGACCTGAAAGCTGTCGATGACCGAGACAATCAGGAGGAAGAGTGTCGTCGGCGCCACGAGCGGCCACGTGATGGTCGTGAAGATCCGCCAGGACGAGGAGCCGTCGATCCGTGCCGCCTCGTAGTACTCCTGCGGGATGGCGTTAAGGCCGGCTACATAGAGCAGGATGTCGTAGCCGAGCTGCTTCCAGATCGCCACGATCGCGATAGCCCAGAGCGCCGCCGTAGGGTCCTGAAGCCAGGGCACGCGCCCTGCACCGAGTGTCGTGAGGGCTGCGTTCACGACACCCATGTCGGTGTTGAACATCCAGCTCCAGATCACAGAGATCGCGACCGAGCTCGTAACGTATGGCAGAAAGTAAACGCCGCGCAGCGAGCGCACGAACCGAGACTCGTTTCGCAGCACGTGGGCGAGCGCCAAGGCCAGAGCGAGGCGTAGGGGCACGGTCATGAGGGTGAAGAGGACTGTAATCCGCAGCGCGTTGTGGAAGCTTGGGTCACGCAGGAGACCCGAATAGTTCGCGATCCCCACAAACGTCATCTGACCGCTGAGAAGGTCTGCCCGGAAGAAGCTCAGGATGATCGAGAACAGGATGGGCCAGTACGTGAACAGGAGCAGAAAGCCCGCAACTGGAGCGACATAGAGATATGGACCTAGGGCCTTCACAGGCGCCCTCCTGGCAGCTGACCTTGGGCCCTTTAAGCCGTCTCAATGACAGATGAACGACGGCTTTCCTTCCGGTGCGGACGATTGGCCCTTCATGGCACTGTCATCCGCGGATGCGATGAAAGACGCCGTTTTGCTGGAGGTTTCCATGCTGCGCAAGCTTCTGTCCGCTGCCGCCTTTACGCTCCTCGGGGTGGGTGCTGCCCAGGCGGAGCCCTTACCCCTGACGTTCTGGCACTCGCTGTCGAACCAGGGCGAGATCGCAGTAAACCGCATCGTGGAGGCCTTCAACGCTTCGCAGGACAAGTACAAGGTCAAGGCGGAGCTGGTGGGGCCGTATGAGGACGCGGTGACCAAACTCCAGGCGGCCATCCCCGCGCGCCGTGGACCTGACCTCCTCATGCTTGAAGTGACCCGCTATGGCCTGTTTGCAGGACGCGGCGTTCTCGAGCCTCTCGATCCCTATCTCGAGCGAGAGGGGGCTGCCTTCCGCGAAACCTATCTCCCGTTTGCCCTTGCGGCTGCGCGCTACCAGGGCAAGTCCTATGTGCTGCCCTTCAACGTCTCGACGCCAGTGATGTTCTACAACAAGGACGCCTTCGTGGCGGCAGGCCTTGATCCTGAGAAGCCGCCAAAGACCTGGGACGAGCTCCTCGATGCTGCCCGCAAGATCGCCATCCGTGAGGGCGAGGAGGTCAAGCGATGGGGCGTGAACACGCCGGCGCAGTTCCCTCGCTGGGGCTTCGTGGCACAGGCCGGTGGCGAGTGGGTCAGCCCTGAGGACAGCACGGTGCTGATGGACAGCCCCGGAACCATCAAGGCCTATCGCTTCGCAGCCGATCTCGTGAACGTCCATAAGGTTGCGTCGCGTGAGGCGGCCATCAAGGAGCAGGTCGCCAAGCAATACTTCATCACCGGTCAGTCCGGCATCCACTTCGGCTCAACCGGCGACTTCGGCGACATGCGCAAGGCTGTCAAGTTCAACCTTGGCGTGGCCCCACTGCCCTGCGAGGCACGCTGTGCGGCGCCGATTGGCGGCGCAACGATCGGCATCGCAGCCTACACGACAAAGGAGAAGAAGGACGGTGCGTGGGCCTTCCTGCGCTTCATCTCGGATGCGAAGCAGAATGCAATCCTTTTCGTCGCCACCGGTTACCTGCCGATCATGAAGGACACGGCCGGGCAGCCGGAGGCTAGGGCCGCGATTGAGGGCGAGCCCGGCTATTCGGTGGCGATCAATCAGCTTCCGGTCGCCTTTGCTCGCGCCCGCCCGCCGGCCATGGCGGCGATGCGTGCGAAGGAGAATAGCGTGTGGGAGTCGATCGTGCTGGGCCCAAAGAGTGCGGAAGATGCGCTGAAGGCCTTCGCGGCGGACATGCGCGGGCTCATGGCACAGAACTGACGCTCCTAACGAGCCGCCCGACAGGATGAGCGCCCTCAGGTGCGGCACACAGGGCTGCCGCGCCTGTCCCACTGCATGAGCGGGCGAGATAATCAGTATGGCCTTCATCAAGCTTTCATGGCGCTGTCATGCCACCGACATCTCGTGAAGCAAGATGGCAGCCGAACGACCCTGGAGCTATCCATGCGCCTGCCCCTCCATCTTCTCTCGACTGTATTCATGCTGGCTGCTCCAGGGCTTGCACTATCCCAGCAGGCCCACCCGGCTCAGCTCGCAGGCCATGCTATCCTGCCGGCGCAAAGCTTCGTCGAGGCGCCAGCGGACACGCCGGCGGACCTGAAGGTCTCGGGCAAGTTCACGACCGGCCGCCGCGTCGAGGCAATCGGCACCATCGAGGGCACATCGGGCGACCGGCCGACTGGTGTGAAGGTGCCCTTCCGCGGTCAGCCGCTGCAGGGTCACTCCGGCATTAAGAGCCTCGGCAATGGCGTCTTCTGGGTTCTCACTGACAACGGCTTTGGCGCAAAGGCGAACTCGTCTGACGCCATGCTCTACCTCAACCGCTATCGTATCGACTTTGCAGGTGGCGGTGTCGAGCGGCAGGAGACGGTGTTCCTTCACGATGCAGACCGCAAGGTGCCCTTCCGCATTGCCAATGAAGCGACCGACAAGCGCTATCTGACAGGTTCTGACTTCGACCTGGAAAGCTTGCAGACCATCGGAGACAAGTTCTGGATCGGGGACGAGTTCGGTCCCTACCTCATCCGCGCTGACCGGACCGGCAAGGTCGAGGCGGTGTTCGAGACGATGATCGATGGCAAGCCCGCGCGCTCGCCCGATCATCCTGCGGTCACGACGCCCGCCGTGCCGACGGCCTCGGCTGCCTTCAACGTGCGCCGCTCACGAGGCTATGAGGGTATGGCGGCCTCTCCTGACGGGCGCTTCCTCTATGCGCTGCTTGAGGGTCCAGTATGGGACGCCGAGAAGAAGGACTGGGAGAAGACCGCTGAGGGTAAGGAGTACCTACGCATTCTCGAGTTCGACGTTGCAGGCGAGCGCTGGACCGGACGGCATTGGAAGTACGTTCTGGAGAACAATGGCCAGGCGATCGGCGACTTCAACATGATCGATGCCACGCACGGTCTTATCATCGAGCGTGACAACGGCGAGGGCACCACCGACAAGGCCTGCCCTCAGGGCCAGAAGCGGCCTGACTGCTTCCACGATGTTGCTAAGTTCAAGCGCGTCTACAAGATCGAGCTGTCGGAGCAGAACGCCAACGGACCAGCGCGCAAGATTGGCTTCATCGACCTGATGCAGATCGCTGATCCGCAGCGCAAGGCGAGAAAGCAGCTCACTGGTGAGGCTCTCGCATTTCCGTTCTTCACTATCGAGAATGTGGACCTGGTCGACGAGCGCCACATTGTCGTAGGCAACGACAACAACCTTCCATTCTCGTCCAGTCGCGATCCCAACCGTGCCGACGACAATGAGTTCGTCCTGCTGGACGTAGCCGACTTCCTCAAGGCTCGCTGAGGCAGACCAGCTAGCCCTCAGCGTTCGCGTCCGTTTGAGTTTACTACTGGCCAAGGATTCGGTGGTCTGGCTGGGGGCTGAGAGGATGAAGTCACCCACCAGGAACCGTTCATGCCAGTAAGCGTGAATTATGCAATTAGGTCGGCAACAATCATGAAGTCAACCTAAGGGCAGGCACACTGTGTAGGTGTTCGTACTCCTTGCGCCAGCGGTACAAAGTCTGTTCCGAGGTCTCCGTCTCCTTGTACGCTGGATCGATGATCTTGCGTCGTGGCAGCTGCACCTCGATCTGCCGCAGCCTCGCGACGAAGGGCTCCTCGCTCCAGTGCTCCCCTCTCGCCATCGAAGGCTTCTTCAGTCCAGGTGGATCCTCTCAGTCAACCCGGCCCAAATCGAGCCAGTCAGGTCAGGCGCAACGACGAGCGGGAAGGTGAACCGCGGGCAACTGACGGGTGGCTCACGGAGGATCTGATGCAATTCGGGCATACTGAGGTTGAACACAGCCGGTGCTGCCTGCAAAATGGCCGTCCCCTTACAGCGTTCCAGGCGATCAGCAGGGCAGGCGACCATCCAGGACCGCTCCGTGGGCGACGACCGCTGCTGATAGGTGGAAGAGCGGATTAGGAATGCCAAGTCAAACCCGAACACGCGCGGAGTCATGCCATTGTGTGCCTCTAGGACGCTCTCGGGTGCCGCAAGCCAGAGGCTTTGCAGCCGTAGGAAGTCGCGAGCCGCTATGCTCGCCACAAGTCACGTGACCGCCGCGCGAAAGTCGATGAGCAGGAGCGTAGACGGAACGCTCGCTATCGGGACCTGTCTCGTTCCGCGACCAGGGAGCCTGCTGTGGAGAGGAGCGCGTCATCCGGACTTCAGGTCATTCTGGCAACCAGCCGGCCAGGAGGACGACAGATGATCGAGGGTGAGCCGACGCTCGAGGAGGTCCTGGCCGAACCTATCGTGCTGCTGGCCGCCAGGAGTGCAGGACTGTCGCTGGGTGACCTTCGGGCGCTCTGCGAGCAGATTCGAGCGCGGCTGATGGCGTTCGTCAGGGCTGCTCCACTTCCCTGACGGGCAGCTCATCAGCGTCATTCCTTGTGAGAACGGCCTCGATTGTCGTCAGATGCCGGATGATCTCCCGCATCTCCTGGATGCTGAAGCGATCCAGCAGCTCCTTATGGATCCGCAGCGCTTCTAGCCGCAGACGCGCCGGGCTCACCGCATCATCTGGTTCACCCTTCATGGTCAGCTCCGTTCCGCTTCGCTACTGCAGACGCCGGTCTGGCTCAGGATTGTCATGCCTGCCACAGACAGAGGGTGGGCGGCGACCTAGGCCTACTCACCCGTCGTCTTCCCGGTCGCCCGCTCGGCGCTCTCCTTGAGGATCTCGGCTGCGGTGCGCTCCTGCTTCCCCAGCGAAGCAGGCTTTGGGGCCGTTCGGCTGGTGGCTGTCATTCCCTGCTCAGGTGGCTTCTTGCCGCCTGCTTCAGCGGCCGCTTCCAGCGACCGGAGGGCTTCAGGCTGTTGACCCGTGCGGTTCGTATCCGACATTGCTCAGCTCCGTGGCAGTCGCGGCTCACGCTTGAGCCACACCCGAGCAATGGTGGGCGCTTCCATTCGTTCCAAGGACCTTAAGGGCAGGAACGGGCGGTTCGAGACCCTGTTGGTGTCACAGGTAAACACCGGGATTCTCGATACATGTGCTCCTCGTAGCCGCTCTCGTGCTCATAGCTGGCCCTGCTCTCGCTCAGACCAGCGGCTCTTCTGGCGGTACCTCCGGCAGCTCCTTGAGCGGGACGTCTGGTGGCGCAGCTGCCAGCACCTCGGGCGGCACCTCTGGTGGACCGTCGGGCGGCATCAGCCGCCCGCGCGTGCGCCCTCCACCCGACGAGCACGCCTGGCTGCCTCTACAACAATCTCTTTCGCGTCACGTCCGACCCCACACACGAGAGCCGAGCCCCGGCTCGTCTGCCAAGATCGTCCAACGTGGAACAGGCCCGGTACGGGCGTGCGGCCCCGGTCGTGAACGAACCCGTGTTCGTCCACCGCCTCTGGGATGGCCAGCCAAGACGTGTCATCGCGGTAGCCCAGCGCCCACACAACGCTATCCACCGTTTCGGACCGCCCGTCGGCGAAGATGAAGGTCCGCCCAAGGCCCCCAGTGAGGCGCCTGCGCAACTCAATACCCTCCCGCTGTAGCACGGTATCGCTGAGGTGAGCTTTGCCGGGTAGCGGGTCGCGAGACCGCATCAGGCGGCCAACTCGGGAACTTCGGTCCGCCGACAGCATGCCTAGCCGGTCGAGCCAAACGAACAGATCGCGCCCGAGCAGGCGCTGCGGCACCAGATGACGCTTCTTGCCGCCCGCCAGGAGCACTTGATGAGTCGGCGCGAGATCGAGTGCGATCTGCCGGCCGGTCGCGCCATTGCCGACCACAAGCACACGACCGAGTGGCACCTGGGCTGGGCGGCGGTAAGTCGTCGCCGAGAATTGAGCGGTTTGCGATCCGAGCTGAGCTGCAAAAGCCGGGAACGGCAGGTTCCTGAAAGGCGCCGGTCGCGATGATGACGGCACGGGCGACCACGCGGGCCCCGGTGGGGATCGTTGCGATGAAGCTATCATCCTGTCGTTCCAGACGAACGACCCGACCAGGATGGATCGGCAGGGCGAAACGGGTGGCGTAATGCTCCAGGTAGTCCGCCAGCTCCCATTTGGTGGGGTGCCCGTCAGGGTCGCCCACAAGGGCAAGACCCGGCAGGGCGCTGTAGCGGCGTGGGGTGAAGAGCACCAGACTGTCGTACCGCTTGCGCCAAGCTTCGCCGACGCGCTCATGGGCATCGAGCAGCGCGAAGGACAGACTGCTGTCCTTTAGCCAGTACCCGGCTGCAAGACCGGCCTGACCAGCACCGATCGCGAGCACGTCCAAAGGAACGGGTACTTCCACTTGCACTCATTGTTTCATCGCGGCGACAAGGTGCTCGCGCAGGAGTAACTCGGCTTTAACTAGATCGCTCGTCTCGATCGCGTCGAGGATGCCTAGGTGTTGGCGGCAGGACTGTTCAACCTCGGTCGGGGTTAGACTGGGAAAGTCGGCATATTGATGCATCCGTCGTAAGCTGTTTTGATGGCGAATAGCCTGAAGGAAAAAGCGGTTCTGCGACCAGGCTGCCAAGGCCTCATGAAACTGGGCGTTAACCCAGAACCATTCTTGTGGTGAGGCTGCCTCTGGCAGCTTTGCCAGGAACTCAAGATGGGCCTTACGCAGCTGTAACAGTTCACGCTCGTCGGCGTGATAGCCAGCCTGGCGGAGGGCGGCGCACTCGACGCTAATCCGGAAAGCATAGCTCTCCGCAATGGCGTCCTCATTGTCGAGGCTCTCCACGAAACGCCAGCCATGGCCGCGCTGGCGATGAACGAGACCTTCCGCCGCCAAAAGCTGAAGCGCCTTTCGCACAGCACCCCGTGAGGTCCCGTAGCGCGCCAGCAGCTCGCTTTCCGAGACGTCCGGCTCAATCTGGTTACTCGCCCGGTCCCTGAGGATCCGCGAAGAGAGATCACTCTCGTCGGATGCGATGAGGGAGACGGAGGCTGCGGCTGAGGTCACGTGGTCGGAGGGCTGCAGCGGTCGTATCTTGAAGCCTGCGCCTATCTCACGCTCGAGGACCCCCTCGTCGACCAGCAGGAGAAGGGCCTTGCGGACCGGCGTGCGTGACACCCCAAATCGCCGTGCTAGCGTCTGGACGGGGATGGTTGAGCCCTCGCCCCACTGCTCCTGGCGCCGGAGGCGCATAATCTCGCGCGCGATGTCCTTCGCCAGGTTTGCCCTCATTCGTCCTCCTCCTCAGGGCGGTCCCACAACAGGCTAGACCGCATAAGACCGCGTCCACCATACCCTGGCAGAACACCCGGACAGGAGGGGCAACCCGCCTCACGTCCAGCTGTCCAGCTCAGAATCCCATGTTACGGGAAGTCGATCTTCGACCTGCAACGGGCTGGCCCGACCCAGTCCCTCATCTCGACTGATGCCGCGAGCCCTCCGCCTGCTGCAAGAAAAGCTGTTGCTCCATCCATCATCTGCGCTGAGCATGACAGCTGAGTGCTGCGGGCAGCCTAACAGTCCAGGCCCGCAGGGGCTGCTTTTTCCAAGCGGGATGTTCTCTGGGATGAGCGCGATGGCAGGTCTAGCGCCGGCCACGAGGGAGGTGCGGATGACTACTGTAGCGGAGCCCGCGCGAAAGCAATGCGCCGGTGTTCTCGGAGGAATGGGACCTGCCGCAACGTTAGACTTCATGGCAAAGGTGATGGTCGCGACCCCCGCGGCTGTCGACCAAGACCACATTCCCCTAATCGTTTATCAGTTTCCGCAGATCCCGAGCCGCACCGCGGCGGTAATCGAAGGGAACGATGCGCCATTGCAGACCATGATGGATGGCGTTCAGGCCCTTCAACGTGCCGGGGCGGAGTTCATTGTTATTGCCTGTAACACGGCCCATCACTGGTTCGACGCGCTTGCTCGCTCAACAAGGCTCGAGATCCTTCACATTGCTGACGCCGTGGGTGACATGCTCCGAGAACGAGCGTTGCTCGACCGCAAGATAGGATTGATGGCTACCCGCGCAACTCTGCGCTCTCACATCTTTGAGCGACGCCTCCCGGATGTGCGCTTTGTGACACCGAGCGAGTCCACTCAGATCCGCATCGACGAAGCGATCGCTGCTGTGAAGGCAGGTGATCTCGAGATGGCGCGGGATCGTGCGGGGCAGGCGGCACGAGACTTTTCAACTGAGGGGGCAGAGGTCCTGCTGCTCGCCTGCACCGAGTTACCTGTTGCGCTCGACAGGACATCTGGCCTGGATTGGCTCGATGCAACGGAGGCGCTCGCACAGGCCTGCGTCGCGCGGTCTCTGGCCGGCGAGGCCGTGACCCATCGCATAGGAGGTCGGCCTCTCGCCGGAGACGTTGACACCCAACCGTACACGGGCGCATGTTCTCTGTGAACGCAAAAAACACTCGTGAAGCCTGTGGTCGAACCGTTCCCCTTCGTTTCCGTGTCTGGCCGCCCGATCGAGCGTGGGCGTGCCTACGGCACTATCGCTCGCGAACGAGTCCATCGCAGTGCGGCCCTGTATGGTGGACAGCTCGACGAGCTCGGCCTATCCGGGCGAGCGCGCACGCGACTGATCAGCGACTTCGCCGACAAAGTGGAGGGGTTCGAGCCCAGTTATCTCCAGGAAATGCAAGGTATCGCGGAGGGCGCCGGCGTCAGCCTCGAGCAGGTCGTCATGATCAACGCTCGGACGGAAGTGGTTGCAATGGCGCGTGTCCTGGCTGGCCGCTCAGACGAGAGCGACGAGGAGGAGGACACCACAGCCGACGGCTGCACTGGCGCTATTATTCTGCCTGAACGAACGGCGGATGGGCGTCTGCTCCACGGTCAGAACTGGGACTGGCGTCCGGAATGTGTCGACAACGCCGTCGTGCTCCGCATCTATCGCGATGATGGGCCGGATGTGTTGACGTTCGTTGAGGCAGGTGGCCTTGGCCGCCACGGCATGAATTCGGCCGGGATATGTATCAGTGGCAACTACCTGCGTTGCGACCGTGACTACGAGCAACCTGATGGTGTGCCGCTTGCCCTTGTACGGCGCAAGGCGATGGACCAGGAGCACGTGGCGCTCTCGATGCGCACCATCGCGACAACTCGCAAGGCATGCGCGACTAACATGCTCGTAAGCCATAAAAGCGGGTGGGCGATCGACTTTGAGTGCGCGCCCGACGAAGCCTTCCCGCTCTTGCCCGAGGACGGGCTTATTGTTCACGCCAATCACTGGGTAAGCCAGGCCGCTCTGGTGAAGTTGAAGGATACAGGGACCGCAACGGCGCCCGACAGCCTGTACCGTGACTGGCGCGTGCGCCGTCTGCTTGACGAGAGGGGATCCGCAATCACGATGGCGGACCTGAAAGCTGCGCTTTTCGACGATTTCCTAACACCATATTCCGTGTGCCGGCCGCCGCGACCGGGCCTGCGCGGCGACATCACTGCGAGCGTCGCGATGATTCTTATGGAGCCTGCTGCGGGGTTGATGGAGGTCGCGCCATTGCCGGCGCTCAACCGGAATTTCACGCGCTACAGCCTCACAGATCAGCCGAGAATGCTCAAGGCCGCTGAGTAAGGGCCTCAACAAGGGAGAGAAGAATGAGAATTGGTCATGCACTCTGTCTCGGTTTGGGGCTCCTAGCGAGTGGGCCAGTCGCCGCCCAGAGCATCACAGTGGCGCTCAAGGCGGATATCCGTGGCACCAACCCCGGTGTTAACCGGGACGATGACACGGATGCTGTGACACTTCATATGGTTGAAGGGCTCGTCGCCTACCGCGAGGGTGGAACCGTTGGGCCGCTCCTCGCTGAAAAGGTGGACGTCTCAGAAGACGGACGCACCTATAGCTTCCGACTCCGCCAGGGCGTCAAGTTCCATAACGGCACCGAGATGACGTCCGCGGACGTGCTCTGGAGCTGGAATCGGTTCATGGATCCGAAAACAGAGTGGCGCTGCCTTTCTGAGTTCGACGGGCGCGGAGCCGTCAAGGTCGAGGCGGTCGAGGCGCCGGATCCGCATACGGTAACGATGAAGATCGACAAGCCGAATGCTCTGTTCCTTGATAGTCTCGCGCGGACCGATTGCGGCATGGCGGCAGTCCTCCACAAGGACTCACTCAATCCGGACGGGAGCTGGAAAGCGCCGGTTGGAACTGGTCCGTTCAAGTTTGGAGAATGGAAGCGCGGGCAGGAGATAATCTTGAGCCGCTTCGATGGCTACGTGTCGCCGCCGGGGGACAAACGTGATGGCTTTACTGGGCAGAAGAAGGCGCTCGTTCAGGAGGCACGCTTCCTTGTGGTGCCAGATTCCTCCGCAGTCAAAGCCGGGCTTGAGGCCGCTCGTATCGATATCGCGGAAATCGTCGACTCCGACATTCCTGACCTCGAGAAGAGCAAGAACGTGAGGGTATTGCTTGGATCCACTGGCGGTCGTCATGCTGTGATCTTCCAGACCACCGATCCAGTGTTCAAGAGCGCCAAGATGCGCCAGGCGATTGCGGCCGCGCTTGACATTAACCAGATTGTAGAAGTCGCAGCAAGCGGCCGCGTGAAGCCGAACAACTCCACCATCCATTCACGCTCTCCGTATTACAGTGCTGTGCAAGCGCGCGGTGTGACCTACGATCCAGGCAAAGCCAAGCAACTCCTCACTGAGGCCGGCTATAAGGGTGAGCGGATCAAAATCACGACCAACAACCGCAAAAGCGCTCCAAGCTTCAACATCGCCGTGGTGATCCAAGCGATGCTGCAGCAGGTCGGGGTGCCAGCTGACATCGATGTGGTTGAATGGGCTACCCACATGGACCGCTTCTTGAAGGGCAACTACCAAATCATGGTCCATTCCTACTCGTCCCGTTTTGACCCAGCGCTCAGCTTCGAGCATTTCACTGGTCCGAAGAGCAGTCAGCCTAGAAAGGTCTGGGACAACCCCGAAGTGCAGCAACTACTCGAGAAAGCGGCCGCAACGTCTGACGAAGGAACCCGCCAGAAGATGTTTGATGAGCTGCATACGCGGATGCTGGACGAGATGCCGCTCATCATTCTCTTCAATCAGCTCGACGCCTGGGCGACCTCGGCCCGTGTTGAAGGTTTCACACCAAACGAGGGGCGGGCCCGCGTCTGGGGTGTTGGCATCAAGAACTAGCGCTGGCTGCATATCCTAGGCTCAGCGCGCCGCTGGCACGCTGAGCCATACGGGCCGCATCATGTTGCGCTTCATCCTCAAACGGCTTCTGATGGCTGTGCCGACGCTGCTGATCGTGGCGGTTTCGGTCTTCATTCTGATCCGCCTGATCCCTGGCGACCCTGCCTCTCTCATGCTGGGTGACCTCGCAAACGAAGCGAGCCTCGCAGAAGTACGGACGCGGCTTGGCCTCGATCGCACGCTCCCGGCCCAATTTGCGATCTGGTTCGGCAACGTCCTCCAGGGCGATCTCGGGCGCTCCATCACGTCGGGCGAACAAGTTCTGCCCCTCGTGCTGCAACGGTTCTGGGTGAGCGCACAGATTGTGTTCTCGGCCGTGCTGCTGGCGAGCCTTGTCGCAGTCCCCGCAGGCATGATTGCTGCCTGGCGCCAAAACAGCGTCACCGATCTTGCTCTCGTTGGTATCGCGACTCTGCTCTTATCCATCCCAACATTCTGGCTTGGGCTGCTGATCCTTCTGTTCTTCGGCCTCAAACTCGGATGGCTGCCGGTCGTTGGCTACGTGCACCTCAACGACGACCCGTGGGCGGCACTCCTCTACATGGTTATGCCGATTACCACTCTCTTTCTTCACGAGATTGGGGTCCTGATCCGTATGGCGCGAGCAAGCACACTTGAGGTGCTGCATCTAGACTACATAACTCATGCGCGAGCGAAGGGTCTGTCCGAAAGCGCAGTGCTGTGGCGTCACGCTTTCAAGAATGCCTTTGGACCAACGTGGACCCTTATTGGGCTTGTCCTGGGCAATCTGTTGGGCGGGATTGCTATCGTTGAGACTGTGTTCACGATCCCAGGGCTGGGACGTCTTCTCGTCGACTCGATCTTCGGACGTGATTACCCCGTCGTACAGGGATGTCTGTTGTTCGTCGCTTTCGTCTACGTGATCGTCAATCTCTTCATTGACCTGCTCTACCCTATGTTCGATCCGCGGGTGGTGGCGGAATGAGACCGAACATGCGGCTCAACCTCCTGATCGGCGGCGCGATCGTCGGCTTCGTTGTGATCTGCGCTGTATTTGGCGCTTTATGGACCCCGTTCGACCCGCTTCGCATCAACATCCGTGCGCGTCTAGCTCCGCCCAGCACGAGTGGTTACTGGCTTGGCACTGACGAGTTCGGTCGAGATGTATTAAGCCGCCTTCTCGCCGCAGCTGCGACAAGCCTCTGGATTGGCCTGTTGACCGTGAGCTTCGCGACCGTAGTTGGTTCTATTGTTGGCGTCCTGACCGGATTTGTGCGCGGGTGGGTCGACCGCATCATAATGGCCTTCAACGATGCTCTATTAGCGTTTCCGGGAGTACTGCTGGCGCTCGGGCTGCTCGCGGTTTTCGGCGCTAACAAGTACGGGATCGTGCTGGCGCTCGGACTAGCATATACTCCGTCTGTCGCCCGCGTCGTGCGCGGCAGCGTCCTCTCCCTCCGGGAGAAGGAATTCGTGGAAGCTTCACGGGTGATGGGCAACTCCGAGCTCTTCACCATGGGCCGCCATGTACTGCCGAACTGCATTGCGCCACTCACAGTGCTTGCAACATCGATGTTCGGATGGGTTCTCTTGGCAGAGAGCGGACTAAGCTTTCTCGGCCTCGGGGTGCCGCCACCGGCGCCAACATGGGGGAACATGCTCTCGGCGAGTCGCCCTTTCATGGCGCAGGCGGTCTGGCTTGGCGTCCTACCAGGGCTGTGCATCTCTCTTACCCTGCTCGGGATCAATCTCCTCGGCGATGCACTGCGCGACCGGCTTGATCCTCGCATGAGGGGGACATGATTTGCACGGTTTGAGCAACGCTGAGAGACCACTTCTCGAGGTGTCGGACCTAATGCTCGAGGTTGCCCGCACGGGGTCTAGGGTTGTCCAGGGCTTCGAGCTGATCGTCGGACGTGGCGAGATCGTCGGTATCGTGGGCGAGTCAGGATCCGGCAAGACGCTTGCAGCCCGCTCGATCCTGCGGCTTGAGCCGCCCTCAGTGCGGAGGGTTTCGGGGTCAATACGGTTCGAGGGACAGGAGCTCACCGCCGCAACACCCCTGGAGCTCCGCCGTCTGCGGGGGGCGCGGATCGGGATGGTGTTTCAAGAGCCCATGACCTCACTTAACCCCACAATGACCTTAGGTCGCCAGCTTGGGGAGGGCCTCGCAGTTCATCGCAGCTCAAGCATGGGCGCTGAAGCACGGCGGGAGAGCATCTTGGATATGCTACGCCGGGTCGGCATCTCGGACCCCACAGGCGCTCTGTCGGCCTATCCTCATCAATTCTCAGGGGGAATGCGCCAGCGTATCATGCTGGCTTCCGTGATGTTGCTGGCGCCGGCGCTTCTCATTGCCGACGAGCCAACGACAGCACTTGATGCCGTGATCCAGCGTGACGTGCTCGATCTCATGCTCGGACTGACCAGCGAACACGACACTGCGCTTATCTTGATCAGCCACGATCTCCCGATGGTGGCGCGCTACACCCACCGCGTTGTGGTGATGTCGAAAGGCGAGATTGTCGAGGCAGGCCGAACCGAGACGGTGCTTGAAGATCCTCGGCATGCGTACACCCGCAAGCTCCTCAGCGCGTTGCCGCAGCGCTCTCCCGCTCGGCCTCGCCCACGTACACCACCCGTGCCGGTGATCGAAGCCCACGACGTCGTAATCGATTATCCCGGCCGCCACCGTCTGTTCGGGCGTACCCCGGTGAAGCGAGCTGTTCACGGTGTCTCACTCCATGTAGCACCTGGCGAGGTCGTGGCGCTGGTAGGTGGGTCCGGGTCGGGCAAGACGAGCATCGGGCGGGCGCTCGCGGGCTTGCTAACGCCGACTAGTGGGGAGATCCGTTATGCAGGACGGCCGGTCGTGCCGGGCAGCGTTTCGTGGTCCGATTACCGACGCAACTGTCAGATGGTGTTTCAGGATCCGTATTCCTCACTCGATCCACGGATGACTATCAGTGCCATCGTCGGAGAGGCGCTGCGGATCATGCCAAACCTCCCACGCGGGGAGAAGGCTGACCGCGTCGGTGCCATTCTGGACGAAGTGGGCCTCGGAAAGGCGGACTACGCTAGTCGCTACCCCCACGAGCTCTCAGGCGGGCAGCGCCAACGTGTCGCGATCGCGCGGGCCCTCATTCGTCGGCCTGCCCTGGTGATCGCAGACGAGCCAGTCTCCGCCCTTGATGTGACGGTGCGCGCACAAATCCTGGAGCTCCTCGCAGACCTGCAGAAACGGTATGGCTTTTCATGCCTCTTCATCAGTCATGATTTAGGCGTCGTGGAACAAGTCGCCGACCGTGTCGTCGTCATGCAAGACGGACGGATCGCAGAGGAAGGCGACCGCGACCAGGTGTTCGACGACCCGCAACATGCCTACACGCGCCGCCTGTTGTCGGCGATACCAGCCCTCGAACGGATGCAAGGGGACAGACACGGGGTGCGGCTCCAATGGCGTCTTGAGAGTCCAGCGCCTCGAGGTCCGAGCGAGCAATGATTGCCGCTATGTCACCTACGCCTTTCGAAGGCGCCGGCCTCGTGATGACTTGACTAGCTGATTTTGGGCCGGGTTGACTGAGAGAGTTGACCCGGACCAGAGGAGCCCCTGATGGCGAGACGGAAGAACTGGAGCACGGAGCAGATTGTCGCGAAGCTGCGGCAGATCGAGATCCAGATGGCGCAAGGCAAGAGCCTAGCGCTGGTCTGCAAAGAGGCCGAGATCTCGGAGCAGGAGCTCCAGGACGAGTGCCTGAAGCGGGAGATCTTCTACAGCTTAGGGGAGGCACAGGTGGTGATTGGCGCGTGGAGAGATCACTACAACAGGGTGCGACCTCACTCCTCCTTGGGCCATCGGCCTCCCGCGCCGATCACTCCCCAGGACATCGTACACTACCGCTAGACGTTAGGTCTAAGGGAGAGGCAAATCAGCGCCGCGCTCTCGAGACTTCCAAATAGCGATCTGATTGGGCCGCGTCAGGACTGAGCGCCAGAGTGCGAGCAGGGAAGCGTTGGTCCCTCATCCAATCAAAAGACGTTCTATCTCTTTCAGATCGTCTGGGTTCACCATCCACTCAGCCGCCGCTACGTTCTGCTCGACTTGCTCCGGCTTGGTAGCGCCAGCAATCACTGTTGCGACTTGAGGCTTTGCGAGGAGCCACGCGAAGGCTACGTCCAACAGGCTGCGTCCGCGGGCTTCGCTAAACTGCCGCAGACGTTCAACGCGATCCCAATTGGCCTCAGTCAAGTAGCGCTCCGCAAGCCGAGCGGTATTCGCAAGCCGCGTTCCATCGGGCAGGGGCGCGTTCCGCTTGTATTTGCCACTGAGGAGCCCACTCGCGAGCGGAAAGTAGGGAATCAGGCCGAGCTCATAGGCCTGCATAGCTGGCACGAGATCGCGCTCCACGTCACGAACCAGAAGGCTGTATTCGTCCTGGCATGAGACGAACGAGTTCAGCCCAAGGCTCCGGGACGTCCATTGTGCCTCCACAACCTGCCAGGCCGGCAGATTGGAGCAGCCGATGTAGCGGACCTTGCCCTGTCGAATGAGGTCGTCCAAAGCCCGCAGCGTTTCCTCAATGGGCGTCAGCGCATCTGGTGTGTGGAGCTGGTAGAGATCGATCCAGTCGGTCTGGAGCCGCTTAAGGCTATCCTCCACAGCACGCATGATGTAGCGGCGAGAGGCACCTTTGCGGTTCTGCTCATCGCTCATCACCATCCCGAACTTCGTCGCAAGCACGATGTCCTTGCGACGGTCGCCGAGGATCTCGCCGAGGATGGTCTCCGATCCTCCTGCATTGCCGTAAATGTCTGCTGTGTCGAAAAAGGTGATGCCGAGGTCGAACGCTCGATCTACAACCTGGCGGGAAGCGCCGAGGCCAATTCGGGCGCCGAAGTTGTTGCAGCCGAGACCAACGACAGACGCGCGCAAGCCAGATTTGCCGAGGTTTCGTAACTGCATGGGTCCCTCAGGGTCTCAAAGGTCGAAATCGGTGCGCGACAACCGGCGGAGCAGATGTATCAGCATTTCGCCGCCTGGCCAGCCTGGCACACATTCAGTGGGATCGTGTCTGCCTTTCCATGGCAGCATTCCGGGGCCGATCCGGGTGACAAGCTCTTCAGAGTTACCGTCAGCTTAGTTCCCCTGACACTCATGCACGAATGGCAGTCTCGGGCGGTGGTTGCTGTTTTTTTCGAGGAAACTAGCTGAGCCGAGGGTTGGCTGAATGTTCGACCGTCTCGTCTGAGTAGGCGAGGCTGTTGGAAAGTGAATACAGCCTCGCCCAATGTGCAGTGCTCAGATGTGGCCTAAGCGGCCTTTCTGTTGACGCGGGCTTCCGCGAGTTGGGTGAGGAGCTGGTCTGTCTTCTTCTCCTCCTGAAGATTTTGGTCCAGAAGCTTTTCAGCGTCAGTCATCCCAAGCTCCTGAGCCCATGTCTTCAGGGTGCCGTAGCGGACGATCTCATAATGCTCGACTGCTTGAGCCGCAGCGAGGATGCCCGCATCTGCGGCTTCGCTGCCGCCGAAGTCCTCCATGATGCTCTCACCCTCCTCCAGGATGCCGTTGATGGCCTCACACGTGACGCCGCGTGCTGGCTTGCCAAGCAGTTCGAACACCTGCTCGAGACGCTCGATTTGACCCTGTGTCTCCTCGCGGTGGGTCACAAAGGCTTGGCGCAGCTCCTCGGCCTCAGCACCCTTTTCCATGGTCTTGAGGTTCCGCAGGATCTTCTTCTCAGCGTAGTAGATGTCTTTGAGGGTGTGCAGGAACAGGTCGTGCAGCGTCTTCTGCTTGGCAGGCATCGTCGTCTCCTGAAGCTGGTTGAGTGCTGACTCAACAAGCGGCGCTCGACGATGTTCCAGAACTCGGTTGCCCCGTCACAAGCTTCGCGGGTCCACCCTAGCAATGGCGCTTGAAGGTAAGGTCTGATGCAAAAGGGCCGCCCACAAGGCGGCCCTTCCCGTTTGTTCTTGTGCTGCTGGCTGAGTGCGGGACGTTAGAAGTCCATACCGCCCATACCGCCCATGCCGCCGCCCGGCATCGCCGGAGCGGAGTCCTTCTTGGGAGACTCGGCAATCATGGCCTCCGTGGTGATCAGCAGAGCTGCCACAGAGGCTGCGTCCTGCAGGGCGATACGCACCACCTTCACAGGGTCAACGATCCCGGCCTGCAGCATGTCCACAAACTGCTCGGTCTGAGCATCAAAGCCGAAGGTGTCGGACGTGTTGTCGTTGATCTTGCCGACCACGATCGAGCCCTCAACACCAGCGTTCTCGGCGATCTGACGGATCGGAGCCTCGAGCGCGCGGAGCACGATGTTGATGC
>JAESFT010000402.1_pt1 | contig 28829 bp, 22 predicted proteins | sample 9269451 | NCBI WGS metagenome assembly JAESFT01 (sample SAMN14502557, study PRJNA617106) | algae metagenome | isolation source: Scytonema hyalinum WJT4-NPBG1 and co-occurring heterotrophs from well... | place: USA: Mojave Desert, Joshua Tree National Park, California | collected 2006-05-25
AAAATCTTCTCCGTCGCCAGCGTCGCCTTCCTGCCGCCTACACTCATCGCCAGTATCTATGGCATGAACTTCCGTGTGCTTCCGGAGCTGAACTGGCCGCTGGGCTACCCATTCGCGCTGATGCTGATGGTAGGTAGCGCAGTCGCCCCGTTCCTCTACTTCCGCCGCCGCGGCTGGCTGAAATAAGTATCTACGCCGCGACAGGATTGACCGCGGCGTGGATCGGATCAGCCGGCGGCGCGCTTCAGTTTTCCGAATGAAGCATGCGCGGCATCCAGCGTTGCTGCGATGATAGCGTCATCATGCTGGGCGGACACGAAACCTGCCTCGAATGCAGACGGCGCCAGATAGACGCCCGCATCGAGCATTGCATGGAAAAATGCGTTGAAGGCCGCCTTATCGCATTTCATCATCGCGCCGTAAGTGGCCGGCACCTGCTCGGCAAAATAAATGCCAAACATGCCGCCCACTGCATCGGCGCAGAATGGTACGTCCGCTTGCCGCGCCACTTCTGCCAGACCGTTTGCCAGCTTTGTTGTCTGCGCGCCGAGATTTTCATAGAAACCCGGTTCCTGGATCAGTTTGAGCGTCGTCATTCCGGCAGCAACGGCGACCGGGTTGCCGGATAAGGTGCCTGCCTGGTAGACCGCACCGAGCGGCGCAAGGTGCTTCATGATGTCCTTTCGGCCCCCGAACGCCGCCACCGGCAAGCCGCCGCCGATCACCTTGCCGAGGACGGTGAGGTCCGGCGTGATGCCGTACAGCGATTGCGCGCCGCCGAGAGCGACCCGGAATCCCGACATCACCTCGTCGAAAATCAGCAACGCACCATGTGCGGTGCACAGGCGCCGCATCGTCTGCAGGAATTCCGGCGTGGCGCGCACGAGGTTCATATTGCCCGCCACCGGCTCGACAATCACGCAGGCGATGCGGTCGCCCATACGTGAAAACAGCTCTTCCAGCTGCTGGGGATCGTTGTAATCGAGCACGAGGGTATGCTTGGCGAAATCTTCCGGGACGCCTGCGGAGGTCGGGTTGCCGAACGTCAGCAATCCGCTGCCGGCTTTTACCAGAAGGGAATCGGCATGCCCGTGATAGCAGCCTTCGAATTTGATGATCGCATCGCGGCCGGTGGCGCCACGCGCCAATCTCAGGGCGCTCATGGCCGCTTCGGTGCCGCTGGAGACGAGGCGCACCTGCTCGACCGATGGCACCAGGCGGCAGATTTCCTCCGCCATTTCGATCTCGCCTTCAGTGGGAGCGCCGAAGCTCAATCCCCGGGCGGCGGCATCCTGTACCGCTTGAATCACTTTCGGGTGTGCATGGCCCACGATCGCCGGTCCCCAAGAACCGATGTAGTCGATGTAGCGGCGCTCGTCGGCGTCCCAAAAATAGGGGCCGGCTGCGCGGGTAATGAAACGCGGAGTGCCGCCGACGGAGCGAAACGCCCTGACTGGAGAATTCACGCCGCCTGGCGTCGTCACCTGGGCGCGGGCAAAAAGGGTGTCGTTTTGAGATGTCATGTGAAGCAGGAAAGATTATGTATTAGGGCCGGATTCAGATTCCTGGGCCCAAAAATAGCGGTCGGGTGTCAGCTTTCCCATGCCCAGTCGATGTGCGTTCGACAGGGCCGCATGGGTGAACTCCTGCGCTTCGAATACGGCTTCCGGCACGTCCAGGCCGTTGGCGAGAAGCGCCGCGATCGCCGCGGACATTGTGCTGCCGGCGCCGCTGAAGGAGCCTGACAGGCGTTGCCATGTGTCCTGCCGCACCATGCCCGATTCGTCGAACAGGATGTTGCCGACTTCATGCACGTCGCCCGGCGTACCGGTAACGAGAACATATTCGCATCCCATCCCGATCAGGCGCATTGCGTCGGTTGCCATGGTGTCCTCGGTCGACGGTTCGCGCCAGGTTTCGGCCAGTCGCGACAGTTCGACCGCCGAGGTCACGAATACTGTCGTTTGGGGAATCAGCAGTTCGCGTATCGCGACCAGCATGTCCTCGCCTTCCGGACCTTGGTCCGGCATGGCGGATATGAACGGATCGAGCACCAGCGGGATGTCGGGATAGTCGGAAACGATTTCCGCGATCACCGTCACATTCTCCATGCTGCCTACGACACCGACCTTGAACGCCGCAACCGGCATGTCCTCGAGAACTACCCGCGCCTGGTCGGCGACCCAGTCGGGATCAATGGCCTGCGCATCTTCGATACGGGCCGTGTCGCCGATCAGTATCGCGGTGACGACCGACAAGCCATGACAACCCATGCCGGCAAATGATGCCAGATCGGCCTGGATGCCGATGGCGCTCACCGGATCGGTTGCGCCAAAGGCGAGAATGAGTGGAGATGTTTGGTTTTGCACAGCGGGTAGATTAAGATATGCGACTTTGCATTTTACTTGATTGAAGGGCAAGCACCGTGAGTAATAACGAATCGTCGAACCAGGAATTCAAGACCTGGATGTGTTTGATTTGCGGATGGGTATACGACGAATCGGCGGGCCTCCCCGATGAAGGTATCCCGGCCGGAACGCTTTGGACCGATGTGCCCATGAACTGGACATGTCCGGAGTGCGGAGCCCGGAAAGAAGACTTCGAAATGGTCGCACTTTGAAAATTCCCGTCATTTTTATATAAACCACCTCCCGGCGTTTCGCATAAAAACCACGCTAATCCATGACGTAAAGAAAGAGTTGTTTTAAAGCATCTTGCTTTTTGTTACAGTTGCGCCGTATATTGGGCGGTAGCTTAACGAGATTACGTCATGACAATATCAATAGATAACGCCGGTCTCAAAATAATGGTGATCGACGATAGCAGTACGATTCGTCGCTCCGCGGAAATTTTCCTGGGCCAAGCTGGCTATCAGGTCGTATTGGCAGACGACGGCTTCGACGCTCTCGCCAAAATGAACGACCATAAGCCGGCCCTTATCTTTTGCGACATCCTGATGCCGCGACTGGACGGCTACCAGACTTGTGCGTTGATCAAGAAAAGCGCCAAATTCCACACCACGCCGGTCATCATGCTGTCGTCCAAGGACGGCCTTTTCGATCGGGCGCGTGGGGCGATGGTCGGATCCGACGCCTACCTTACCAAGCCCTTTACCAAAGACAGCCTGCTTAAAACGGTGCGCGAGCATACCGCCATCGCCGTTGCCAAATAATTACCGATCTGAAAGTTCAAGATGGCCATTCAAAAAATTCTTGTAGTAGACGACTCTCCGACAGAGCGCTATTTCCTGACCGATATCCTGATCAAGAACGGATTTTCCGTGTCCACCGCAGAAAGCGGCGAGGAAGCACTGCTGAAAGTAAAAGCTGACAAGCCCCAGCTGATCCTGATGGATGTGGTCATGCCAGGTCAGAATGGTTTCCAAATCACCCGCGCCATCTCCCGCGATCCTGAAACACAGGATGTGCCCATCATCATTTGCACCAGCAAGAATCAGGAAACGGATCGCATCTGGGGGCTGCGCCAAGGTGCGCGCGATTACATCGTCAAGCCGGTCGATCCACAGGAGCTTCTCTCCAAAATCGCCGCGCTTGGTTAAAGACGACGCCGTCATGAGCCAGACCACTCCTGAACTCTTGTCAAAGCCTGTGCTTGCAAAACGCGACATCGGTGCGCGTCGCACCCGTTTGCGCGAATTCCAGGCTCAGTTGGTGGAGCGCATGCAGGCGGTGCGCAGCGGTGCGCAGGAGCATGCCAGTCAGCTCGGCGTGATGATCGGGCAGACCAAATGGCTGCTCAACCTGCGCGAAGCAGGTGAAATCGTTTCCATCGGATCGATCACCGAGGTTCCATTGACGCAGGACTGGTTTCTGGGCCTGACGAACGTCCGGGGAAACCTGATCAGCGTCATTGATCTTGCCGCGTTCCAGGGGCAGCCGGCAACGCCGATCGACAAAGACAGCCGCATCGTGGCGTTCTCTTCGAGCCTGTCCTTCAACAGCGGTCTGCTCGTATCCCGCGTGATGGGTCTGCGCAATATTTCAGAGATGGAGCTGCAAGGCCCGGCGGACGGGACTGCCACACCCTGGATTGCGCAGCGCTACATTGATCGCGAGTCCCAAGTCTGGACCGAACTCAATTTATCTTTAATCGTGCAAGACCCGCGGTTTTTGCATGTTGGTTTATAAGCCGCTAGGTTGCACGACCAGCCCGACACAGTAATCAGTCATCAGAATTAGGAGACTCAGTAATGGCATTCAAACTACCGTTCTTTTCCAAGGGACAAAAGGAAGGACTTGCTGAGGGCGGAGATCTTGCAGCGCACGTCGGTCAAACCGACGATGCCAACACGGTCGCAGTGCAGGCCGAACCTGGCGACATGACGCCACCATCCGCCGCGCCCGCCGATCCGCTGGTTGCCATTACCGAAACAAATCTCAACGCTACCTTTATCGGCGACGCTCTCCAGAAGGGCGGCGATATCCGCCTGCCGCTGATCGGCAAGATGCCACTGCAAAAGCAGGTGCGGGTCCTGCTGGCGGTGCTCGGCGGTTCGCTGGTTCTTGGCGCCTCCTTTGTGTGGTTGAATTCCAACCAGTCAATCCACGCATCCACCCAAACGCAAATCGCCGGTGACGCGCTGATGCACTCCCAGCGTATCGGTAAGGCGGCGCCTAACGCGATCCAGGGTAACCCGGCCGCGTTCAAACAGCTCGAGGAAAGCCGCAAGGAATTCAATCGGGATCTGTCCGTGCTGCTCAAAGGCGGCGAATACCTCGGACGGGAAATCAGCCCACCCGACGCGGAAATGGAAACCTTGCTGAAAGAGACGGAGAAGATCTGGTCGAATTCCGACAAGGCGGCGGACACCATTCTCAAGCTCAACAAGGAACTGACGGGTTTCGGTACGACACTCCAGAAACTGAATACGCTGTCCCCGGTGTTGCTTGAATTGACTGAACAGATCTCCACGCTAAAAGCACAGGCCGGCGCGTCGCCAAGGGAAATCTCCGCCGCCGGTCAGTTGGTCATGTTGACCCAGCGTCTGGGTCGCAGCGCCAACGAATTTCTGACATCCGAAGGTGTGAACCCGGAAACGGCGTTCCTGCTGGGTAAGGACACCAACACGTTCCGTGACATCACCGAAGGCTTCCTGAACGGCAGCGACGTTCTGCGCCTGACCGCGACACAAGATCCGGATACACGTGAAAAACTGACGGAACTGCAGAGCGCGTTCGCCGAATACCAGCAGTCGGTTGCGACGATTCTCGGCAACCTGCAAAACTTCATTGCGGCCAAGCAATCCGAGCAATTGATCTTTGCTGAAAATGAAACGCTGAAGCAGCGCCTGACGACGTTGCAGCAATCTTATCGCGCAAAAGAGGACTCGCTGAGCGTCTCCTTCTGGCTGATGCTGGTCAGCGCGGTTGCAGCGCTGGTTGCCGCGGTCGGTATTGCACTGGTACTGCTGCAAGATAGCCGCAATCGCACCAAGGAAGCGGACATGCGCCGCCAGCAGGCGGAACAACAGCGTCTCGAAGCGCTGCGCAAGGAAGAAGAAGCGCAGGCTGCGAACGATCAGAACCAGGCCGCTATTTTGCGACTGATGAACGAACTGCAGGAAGTGGCGGACGGTGACTTGACCGTGCAGGCAACGGTGTCGGAAGACATCACCGGTGCGATCGCCGACTCGGTTAACTATACCGTGGAAGAGCTGCGCGGCCTGGTGGGCCGGGTGACGAAGACCGCCGAGCAGGTTACCTCCGCGTCCAACCAGGCGCAAAACATTTCGACTGAACTGCTTGCCGCGTCCCAGAAGCAATCCCGCGAGATTCAGGAAACCGGCCAGGCGGTACTTGAAATGGCAGTCCAGATTACCGATGTATCGAAATCCGCTAACGAATCTGCCGACGTGGCGCGCCAGTCGGTGGCCGCGGCGGAGCAGGGTGCAAAAGCGGTGGAAGACGCGATCAAGGGCATGAACGAGATTCGTGAACAGATCCAGGAAACATCGAAGCGAATCAAGCGTCTCGGCGAATCTTCGCAGGAGATTGGCGAAATCACCGAACTGATTTCCGACATTACCGAACAGACCAACGTGCTGGCGCTGAATGCGGCGATCCAGGCGGCGTCGGCAGGTGAAGCGGGTCGAGGCTTCTCGGTGGTTGCTGAAGAAGTGCAGCGACTGGCGGAACGTTCCGGTGAGGCGACCAAGCAGATCGGTGCGCTGGTTCGTACCATTCAGACGGATACCCACGATGCGGTAGCGGCGATGGAAAAATCCACGCAGGGTGTGGTTGAGGGAGCCAAACTGTCCGATGCGGCCGGTGCGGCACTGTCCGACATCCGGCGCGTTTCGAATCGCCTTGCGGAACTGATTCAGGGAATTTCCTCTGCGACCGAACAGCAGGCAACATCGGCGAACGGTGTTGCGCAGAACATTCAGAACATCCTGACCGTTACCGAACAGACGCAGGAAGGTACGCAACAGACTGCGCAGTCGATTCACGAACTGTCCATGCTGGCTGAAGAACTCAAGAATTCGGTATCGCGTTTCCGCGTAACTGCCTGATCCCAGCCCGGTGTTCGCCTGTACCGGCTTGCCGCCAATTCGTAATGCCAGGCGATAAACCGTCGGTTCGGTTTGTCGCCTATTGAACCTCCGCGAGGCAGTCATGACCACCCCTTCTTCCGCCATTACGCAGGGCGTTCGGGATACTTTCGATACCGGACCGTTGTCCTGGGTGATGGGTGAAATACGCGAGGCCCTCGGCCGCTCCAAGGCCGCCTTGTATGAGGCTGCCGCACAGGATGTCGAAGCGCAATCAACTACACTTCGCCATGCCAAGAGCTATCTGCATCAGGCTCATGGTGCTTTGCAGATCGTTGATGTCGATGGCGTTTCCATCATCACGGAAACCGTCGAGGATCTCCTTGACCGGGTTGATACCAAGCAGCTCCAGTTCAGCAATGAGATGGCGCAGGCAATCGATCTCGGCTACGTTGCTCTGGTCGAGTATCTGGAAGAACTGCTTTCAGGCTTGCCGCATCAGCCTGTCCGCTTGTTTCCGTACTATCGTGCCCTGCTGGAAGTGCGCGGAGCGGAACGCATTCATCCCGCTGACCTGTTTTTCCCCAATCTGGCGATTCGCCCGCAATTGCCGGTCGCATCAGCGGCAGGCGCAAAGCCCGACTATGCGGCGCTTCGCCAACGGTTCGAGAGAGCATTGCTGCCGTTTTTGAAGAGCACCGACCGCAATGCCGAACTGGCGAACGCCGCTGTCCTGCGTGACATCGTCGCTGAAATCGACCGGATGCAGAGCGCGCCGCAATCGAGAGCATTCTGGTGGGTGATGCATGGTTTTGCCGAGGCGGTCGCCGCCAGCAAGATTCCGAAGGAAATCTACGTCAAGCAGCTTTTTGCCCGAATCAATCTACAGATCCGGCGCCTGAGCCAGGGTTCGTCGAGCATCGCCGAAAGACTGTTGCGCGATGCGCTGTTCTTCATCGCGCAGATGACCGATCCATCGCCACGGGCAGTACAGATCCGCAGCGCATATCAGCTCGACGGGCTGGTTCCGGCAGATTATGAGATCAAGCGTTACGGACAGATTAATCTGGATGCTCTTGCGGCTGCAAAGGAGCGGCTGTCGCAGGCGAAAAACCTGTGGAACCGTATCGCCGGCGGCGACGTCAGCGGCGCCGACACCTTTGAACATGAAATGCAGGCACTCGCTGACGCCGGCGCCAAGCTGAATGCGCCCGCGCTGACGAAGCTGTTGCGGGAGCTAAGCGGCATTTCGCGCCATGCAGCGCGCGGTACGTCAGGCGAGAGCCTCGGGCTGGAAATGGCTACCAGCCTGCTTTTCATCGAGAACGCCCTGGGTAACATCGGCCGTCTTCCAGACAATTTCGCGGAACGCGCGGACGCCATGACGGCCCGCCTGCTGTCCATCGTTGCGGGTCAGCAGCCGGTGGAGACTGCCCAATGGCTGGACGACATGTCCCGCGAAGCACAACAGCGTCAGACGATGACGGTGCTCGCCGGTGAAATGCAGAACAGCCTTCGTCAGGTCGAGAAGATGCTGGACGAATATTTCCGGGATCCGGCGCAGCAGGATTCCTTGGGACAGCTGGATACCATCCTGTATCAGATCGAAGGCGCGATGGCGATCCTCGACCAGGACGATGCAATGCGCACCATCCAGCATACGCGAGCGGCGGTCAAGCGGTTTGCCGCGACGGAAACGGATGTGATGCCGGAACAGCAAGAGTTTCAGCGGGTGGCGGAGAACGTCGGTGCGCTGAGCTTCTTCATCGAAACTCTGCAGCACAATGCAGACAGCGCGAAACAGCGTTTTTCCTACGACGAGGATCGAGGCGTATTCCGCGCCAGCGTGGTGGAGAAGGGACCTGCGCCTGAACCTGTCGTGGAGGACCCCGGCCCTTTTGAGCCGGTGGCCGAGACTGGCGGTCCAGCGGTGCCCGGCGCTGAAACCGCCGTCTTGTCCACTGTGGAAGACGAGCTCGAGTTACATCTGCAGCAGTCGGCGGAGCTTGCGCTCTCGCTCAGCGCGGAACCCGGCAATCAGGTACTGCAGGAGCAGCTGAAGGAATCGCTGGAACAGATTCGCCGTGATGCCGCCCTGGTCGATAATCCCGAAGCCAACGATCTGGCCGAAGCCGGCATCGAAGCGCTCAAGCGGGCGGACATCGCCGCCTCCACGCAGGTTCTCGCGCCCGTGGTCAGCAATACCGCTCCGGCGGCACCTGCGGCAGTGGTCGTGGCGGAAACAGCCGCGCTGGAAACCGACGAGGCCGTGGACGCTGAATTGCTGGAAATCTTCCTGATGGAAGCCGAGGAAGTGCTGGAGTGCGTCGGTCAGACCGTCCCTGCGGCACGCGGTGAACCGAGCAATCAGGAGCATCTCACGACATTGCGCCGTTCCTTCCATACGCTCAAGGGCAGCGGTCGCATGGTCGGACTGGTTGCATTCGGTGAAGCAGCATGGAGCATCGAACAGGTATTGAATCTGCGCCTGTCGGACGCGCGTCCGGGCGATCCGGACTTGTATGCATTGCTGGACAAGGCCGCTGAAGTTCTCGGCGCATGGGTGCAGGACCTGAAAACCCAGGGGCGGTCCAGCCGGACTTCGCATGCGATAGTCGCCGCTGCCGAGCGGATCAAGGCAGGCCAGAGCTTCGTCTTCGAAGAATCGGGCTCCAGCCCGCAAGTCGAACAGCAAGTCCAGTCCGAAGCGGAATCGTTGCCTGAAGCCGTATCCGAACCGGCTTTGATTGAAGCGCACAACATCGCCGACTCAGAGATTTCTGCCGAATCGAACGCAATTGCCTTGGATGAAATTCCGGGTGAGGCGGATCCCGCAGCGCCGGCCGTGGCGGAAATTCTCCCGGAGTCGTTGACTGCTTCCCTGATCGAATCACTGGTTGAGCCCGTGACCGCATCCGATTCGTCGTCTGCCTTGTCGATCAGCGCCATGCCTGATCCTGAGATGACGTTCGAGCCAACTGTCGGGTCGACACCAACTCCGGAGTTGATGACTGACGCACAGCAGGAAATCGCCGAAGCCGAAACGCTGCCTGCGCTCGACATTGTTACCGATTTCATGCAAGACGCCGCGCCGGAAGCGGTTGCGGAATTGCCGGAAGCGGAAGAGTTGCAATTGTCGGATGCCGACATGGCCATGTTCGACAGCAGCACCTTCGCTGCCGGGACAAAAGACGGGACGCAGGCGCCGGCAGCAGATGAATTTGCCACCGGGGACATCGAGGCAGTAGCGGAATCAGGCAATATCGAGGAAGAGTCGGTAGTGCTTGAATTGAAGCCCGCGGCGGAGTCATCGGTCGTGGTGGAATTACATGCTCTTGACGACGTTCCGGCGGAACGTGTATCTACCGCTTCACCGCGCGAATCCGTCGCCGAAGTCATCGACTTCCCGACCATGACACCGGCGACGCCGGTCAGCAACGACAACGTCAAGCGTATCGGTGACCTGGAGATCAGTGTTCCGCTGCACAATATCTACCTTGCCGAGACAGACGAACTGGTTCGTCTGCTTGCCAACGATATCGCCGAATGGCGGCATGAGCCGGAACGCCGGGTCAGCATTCAGGCGGTCCATGCTTCGCATTCGCTGGCAGGCAGTTCCGCGACGGTTGGATTCAATGCCTTGCAGGAAGTTGCACATGCATTGGAGATGGTGCTGCAATTCCTGATGCGTAAACCGGTTCGTCTGGTCGATCGTGAATACGACACGCTGGAACAAAGCGTGGAGCAGTTGAAGCTGATGCTGCAAACCTTCGCGCTGGGGGAAATGCCGCCGCACGAACCGGAATTCGTGCAGCTTCTATCGGGAATGCTGCGCGAGATCGAGGCACGTTCCGACGTCCAGCCGGAAACGCAGCCGCCTGTCGAGTTCGATCATTCCGCAGAGCCGCATGCGCAGACCGATATGGAAGCTGATCTGGACGTCCATGCGGAGTTGCCGGCTGAATTGCCTGAGGCTTCGGCAACTGTGAGTGATGCATGGGATGCAGAGTCCGCCGAGCCGCTTCAGCCAGACAGCGTTATTGAAGACGCGGTCTTCGAGCCGGAAGTGGCGTTCCAGCCGGTGCAGGCGCAGCCATCCGTTCGCCAGGAGCCGGTTTTCGCCAATCAGGCCGACGACGCACCGCATCCGGCGATCACCGTCAACGACGATCTGGATGCCGACCTGCTGCCGGTCTTCCTTGAGGAAGGGCGCGACATGTTGCCCGAGATGGGACAGGTATTGCGGTCCTGGCAGGGCGAGCTGGGCAGCGCCGTGTGGCCGCAATCGATGCTGCGCTTGCTGCACACTCTCAAGGGCAGCGCGCGGATGGCCGGTGCGATGGCGCTTGGCCAGCACCTGCATGACATGGAGTCGCGCATCGAAAACATCATGCACCTGACCATGCCGACCGCGGTGTCGGTCGACGACTTGCTGGTGCGGTACGACGATGCCTTGCAACTGTTCGAGCAGTTGCAGAATCCGTCCGCATCCCGGACAGCGCCTCAACAGGCGCCGGTACAGAGCGAAGCAACGCCGGCGGACGAATCGACTCCTGTCGTCAAGAATCAGGACTCCGCGCAACCGGTGGTGCTGACATCGGTGATGCCGGTTCCAAGCGGCCGTTTCGTCGCACCGAAGGCAGTCGAGGCTGCCCCTGTCGCCGCAGCGGCGGGTTCCGCTTCGGTGCCGCTGGTGCGGGTTCGCGCCGACATACTGGACCGCCTGGTCAACCAGGCCGGTGAGGTGTCGATCGCGCGTTCAAAGATCGAAACCGAAGTCGGCACGCTGCGCCAGTCGCTGTCGGAACTGACCGAAAACGTAGGACGGCTGCGCGACCAGTTGCGCGAGATCGAAATGCAGGCGGAATCGCAGATTACTTCCCGCATGGCGCATTCGGCCGACCGTGAGTTCGACCCACTGGAGTTCGACCGCTTTACCCGCCTGCAGGAACTGACCCGCATGATGGCCGAAAGCGTCAACGACGTCGGGTCGGTGCAGCAGAACCTGAGCCGCACGCTGGACAGCGCCACTGGCGACCTGTCGATCCAGGCGCGCCTTACGCGTGACCTGCAGCAGGACCTGATGCGGGTGCGCATGGTTCAGTTTGCCAGCATCTCCGAGCGTCTTTACCGCGTGACGCGGCAGACCGCAAAGGAAATGGACAAGCGCGTCAACCTCGATATCCGCGGCAGCGCGGTCGAAATCGACCGCGGCGTTCTGGAAAAGATGACAGGGCCGTTCGAGCACCTGCTGCGCAATGCGATCGTGCATGGCATCGAGTCGCGCGCCTCGCGCCGTGCGGCAGGAAAGAATGAAACCGGCGAATTGCTGGTTGAGATCCGCCAGGAAGGTAACGAGGTCGTCATCCAGTTCTCGGACGACGGACAGGGCCTGAATCTCGACAATATCCGCAAGAAGGCGCGCCAGGTGGGGCTGCTCACCGACGACAGCAAGCTGTCCGAAGATGAGGTGAAAGACCTGATTTTCCATCCGGGCTTCTCGACCGCCGACCAGATCACCGAACTGGCGGGCCGTGGCGTCGGTATGGACGTCGTACGTTCGGAAGCGACGGCGCTCGGCGGTCGGGTATCGACCATGTCCGAGTCCGGCAAGGGCGCAGTCTTCACCATTCACCTCCCGCTCACCCTGGCTGTGACCCAGGTCGTGCTGCTGTCGAGCGGCGGCAAGACTTACGCCGTGCCGTCGGTACTGGTGGAACAGGTGCAGCAGCTGAAAACCAATCCGCTGGCCGCCGCCTATAACGACGGTGCGGTGATGTGGCAGGGACAGCGTGTGCCGCTGTATTACCTGCCGGGATTGTTGGGCGACGCGACGGCCACGCCGGTAACGCAGCAGTATTCCCCGCTGTTGATCCTCAAGAGCGGGAATGACCGTGTGGCCCTGCACGTTGATGAGATCGTTGGTAACCGCGAGGTCGTGGTCAAGAACATCGGCCCGCAGCTGGCGAGGATGATCGGCATTGCCGGTGCGACAGTTCTCGGTTCCGGCGATATCGTGCTGATTCTGAATCCGGTGCCGCTGGCACAGCGCGCGGTACAGGCAAACCTCCGCGCGCCGCGTATCCTCCCTTCCGATGCACCGGAATCAATGGGTGCGGTTGCCGAGATGGGCGGTTCACAGCCTCTTGTACCGGGGACTGAAGCGGTACAGGGGCTGCGCACACAGAACATCGTCATGGTGGTCGACGATTCCCTCACCGTGCGGCGCGTCACGCAGCGCCTGCTGGCAAGGGAGGGGTATCAGGTCGTGCTCGCCAAGGATGGTGTGGATGCGCTCGAACACCTGCAGTCAATGACTCCGGACGTGATGCTGGTGGACATCGAAATGCCACGCATGGATGGTTTCGACCTGACCCGCAACGTTCGAGGCGACGAGCGTACCCGTCACATACCGATCGTAATGATTACATCACGTACTGCGGCGAAACACCGCAACTACGCGATGGAACTCGGCGTCAATGAGTATCTTGGTAAACCGTATCAGGAAGAAGAACTGCTGCGCCTGATTGCCGGTTATATACGCAAAGCGGTTCCGGCTGCATAAGCTCCGCCGCATCATTCGAAAGCCCGCACTGGTTGCGGGCTTTTTTTATGGGGCATCCGGAAAGGCGCTCAATATCCGATCAGCGACGCGGATGCCGCCCGCATACACAGGAAAAGCATGCTATTCGTCGAGCGCGGTAACGGAAGATTTTTTGACGACCGCATAGCGGATCAGGGTCGCCTGGCGGGCGGCGTCGTGCTGTATCACCGGGAGCGGGTAGTCGCGACCGAGGACGAGTCCCGCCTGCCGCAGCACGGAAGCCGGCGCGAGCCAGGGCGCATGCACATGCTTGTCCGGCAGCGCGGACAATTGCGGCAAATAGCGCCGAATGAACTTGCCTTCCGCATCGAACTTTTGCGATTGGGTGATCGGGTTGAAGATGCGGAAGTAGGGCTGCGCGTCACAGCCGCTGGACGCTGCCCATTGCCATCCGCCATTGTTGGCGGATAAATCGAAGTCATTCAATCGTTCCGCGAAGTAGCGTTCACCGGAACGCCAGTCGATGCCGAGATCCTTGATCAGGAACGACGCAGTCACCATGCGCAGGCGGTTGTGCATATAACCGGTCTGGTTGAGTTGCGCCATCGCCGCATCGACCAGTGGATAGCCGGTCGCGCCGGTGCGCCAGGCATTGAACAGGATCTGTGCCCGCTCGCCCGACTCCCATCGGATCGCATCGTATTCCGGCTTGAAGCAGCGCTCGGCCACGTGCGGATGGAAATGCAGGATCATGAAATAGAAATCGCGCCAGATCAGTTCCGACAGCCAGGTGGCGGAACCGCTGCAGCCCTGCAGACGCATTGCATGAACAGCCTTGCGCGCCAGTCCCCGTATCGACACGGTGCCGAAGCGCAAATGCATCGACAGATAGGAAGGACCTTTCACGGCAGGAAAGTCACGAGAAATATGGTACTGATCAACCCGTGATCCGAATTCTTTCAGCAGGGTTTCCGCGCCCGACATGCCGGTAGGCATGCCGAGCGCGCTGAGGTTTGTTTTCTCGAAGCCCATATCGGCAAGCGCGGGCATGTCGCCGCACAATAAGGGCGGCGGATCGGCCAAACGTGTGCAATAGGTTTCGACCGGATAGGCTTTCAGGAAAAAATCGTCGCCTGCCAAATGCAGCTTCTTCAGCCAGGCGTTCTTGTAGGGTGTAAAAACCGAGAACGGTTTGCCGGCCAGCGACAGCACTTCATCGGTCTCGAAGATGACCTGATCCTTGAAAGCCAGCAACTGCCGGCCGGCGACTCGCAATTCATCGGCAACCGTGGCATCGCGTGAAACGGCATGCGGCTCATAGTCGCGGTTCACGAATACCGCATCGACGCCGAGCTGCTCAGCCAATGCCGGAATCTCCTTCGTCGCATCAGCGTGCCGGACGATCAGCCGGCCGCCTTTCCGGCGCAATTCCTGGTTCAGCTCGATCACGCTGTCGAGGATGAACTCGACCCGGCGGTCCCGCCGGGGAAGACTGTCGAGAATGGCGCGGTCGAAAATGAACACGCAATACACCTCGCGGCTTTGCCTGAGCGCATGAAAAAGCGCGGCGTGATCGAACATGCGCAGGTCGCGCCTGAACCAGACAAGGGATTTGCTGAATGTTGGCATGCGGAAGCGGAGTGAACCGGCGGAGGCCGGGACGCAGCCGTCAATGATAAAATCGCCATTATCGTGAAAGCAGTGCAGGCGTGCAAACGCCGGAACTGCAGACATCGGCCGATTCCGCGGACACCGCCGGCCAGACCGATCCGGCAACCAACCCAATTCCACATTCCGAAACCGTGGCAGATCACAACCTAAACCTTTCGGATCATTTTTTGATCGCCATGCCCTCGATGCTCGACCCGATGTTCGGCGGCACGGTCGTCTACCTGTGCGAGCACAACACGGATGGCGCCCTGGGCATGATTGTCAATAAGCCAACCGACATCATGCTCGACGAGTTACTGGAGCGCATCGACCTCATCCCGGAGGCCGGCGCCGACTGGACCGCCATCGGCAGCAAGCAGGTCATGTTCGGCGGACCGGTGCAGGCCGAGCGCGGATTCGTGCTCCACGCGATACCCGGCGATTTCTCGTCCACCCTGGAAGTTTCCAGCCAGGTGGCGCTGACCAATTCCCGTGACATTCTCGAAGCGGTGGCGAAGGGCAAGGGGCCCGAACGCCTGCTGGTCACGCTCGGTTGCTCAAGCTGGGGCGCGGGGCAACTGGAGCAGGAGATCACCAACAACGGCTGGCTGACAGTGCGCGCCGATCCGGCGATCATCTTCGATCTGCCGATTGAGCAGCGCTTCGTTGCCGCCATGAGACTGCTGGGTATCGACCCGATGATGCTGGCTGGCGAAGCCGGACATGCCTGAACGGGTTCCGGATGCAGACGATCCTCGGCTTCGACTTCGGCCTGAAGCGTATCGGCGTGGCGGTCGGCAATACCCTGATCAGGCAGGCACAGCCGCTGACGATCATTTCGGCGGCCACCAATGACGGTAAATTCGCAGCGATCGCGGCCCTCATCGATGAATGGCAGCCGGGCCTGTGCGTGGTCGGGCTGCCGAGCCATCCGGATGGCTCGGAGCACGAAATGACGGTACGCTGCCGGCGCTTCGCCAATCAGCTCCACGGTCGTTTCGGTGTCGAAACGACGCTGATCGACGAGCGTTACTCGTCATCGGTGGTGCCGCAGCGGCGCGGCGAGCTGATCGATGCGGAAGCCGCCGCAATTATTCTGCAACAATATTTCAATGACCATGCCCAACCTTAACCTCGATGCGGAGGCGTTGTACCAGACGCTTGCGCGCAGTATCAAATCCGGGCTGGCAAGCGCGGAAAATATCGCGATTGTCGGCATCCACTCGGGCGGCGCCTGGCTGGCGGAACGACTTGCTTCCGAGCTGCAGCTCACCGGGCGCCTCGGGTTCATCGATGTTTCCTTTTACCGCGACGACTATGCGGAAAGAGGGCTGCACGCGGACGTGAAACCGAGCCAGATTCCGTTCGCGGTGGACGGCGCAACCATCCTTCTCGTCGACGATGTGCTGTACACCGGCCGCACGACCCGTGCCGCCATCAACGAACTGTTCGACTACGGCCGGCCGGCCCGGATCATGCTGGCCGCCCTGGTGGACCGCGGTGGCAGGGAACTGCCAATCGCAGCCGATTTTGTTGCCGAAACCGTTGCGCTCCCCAATGACCAGCAGCTTGTGCTGCAACGGGCCGACGACGGCCGATTCTCGCTAACGGTGGACCATGCTTAATCCGCAATTGAACAAAAACGGCGAGCTGACGCATCTGCTCACCATCGAGGGCCTGCCGAAGGCCGTCATCACCCATATTCTCGATACCGCTTCCTCTTTCGTCGGCATCAGCGACCGGGATGTCAAAAAAGTGCCGCTGATGCGGGGCAAGAGCGTTTTCAATCTGTTCTTCGAGAACTCCACCCGTACCCGGACCACCTTCGAGATTGCATCCAAGCGCCTGTCGGCCGACGTCATCAATCTGAATATTTCCGCCTCCAGCGCCAGCAAGGGCGAGTCGCTGCTCGACACCATCGACAACCTTGCCGCGATGCATGCCGACATGTTCGTGGTGCGCCATGCGCAATCCGGCGCGCCTTACCTGATCGCCAAGCACCTGACCGACACCAACCAGCCGCATGTGCATGTGGTGAATGCCGGCGATGGACGGCATGCGCACCCGACGCAGGGACTGCTCGACATGTACACCATCCGCCACTACAAGAAGGACTTTACCGGGCTGACCGTGGCGATCGTCGGCGACATCCTGCACAGCCGCGTCGCCCGTTCCGATATCCATGCGATGACCACGCTCGGCGTGCCGGAAGTCCGTGCGATCGGGCCGCGTACCTTGCTGCCGGGCGGGCTCGAACAGCTCGGGGTGCGCGTCTTCACCGACATCAACGAAGGCCTGAAGGGCGTCGACGTCATCATCATGCTGCGTCTCCAGAACGAGCGCATGACCGGTGCGCTGCTGCCATCGGCGCAGGAATTTTTCAAGAGCTACGGCCTGACGCCCGAACGGCTGGCGCTCGCCAAGCCCGATGCGATCGTCATGCATCCGGGGCCGATGAACCGGGGTGTCGAAATCGATTCGGCGGTCGCCGACGGCTCGCAGGCGGTGATCCTGCCGCAGGTAACGTTCGGCATCGCGGTGCGCATGGCGGTCATGAGTATTTTGGCGGGAAATTAACAAGATGAAGATTCACATCAAGCACGGCCATCTGATCGATCCGGCCGGCGGCGCGGATGCGCAACAGGATTTGTACATTGCCGACGGCAAGGTGGCCGGTGTCGGGCAGGCGCCCGCAGGTTTCACCGCCGACCGGGTGATCGACGCCAGCCGCCTCACGGTCATTCCGGGACTGGTGGACGTTAGTGCCCGCCTGCGCGAACCGGGCTATGAATACAAGGCGACGCTGGAGTCGGAGATGCAGGCCGCCATACAGGGCGGGGTGACCAGTCTCGTCTGCCCGCCGGATACCGATCCGGTGCTGGATGAGCCGGGTTTGGTGGAGATGCTCAAGCACCGTGCCAAGGGGCTGAACCAGGCGCATGTCTACCCGCTGGGCGCGCTGACCGTCGGCCTCAAGGGCGAGTCGCTGACCGAGATGGCCGAGCTGACCGAGGCTGGCTGCATCGGCTTTTCCCAGGCGGATCATCCGATCCTTGATACCCGGGTTCTGATGCGCGCGATGCAATATGCGAACACCTTCGGCTATACCGTCTGGCTGCGTCCGCAGGATGCCTACCTCGGCCGCGGCGGCATCGCCCACAGCGGGCCGGTGGCGTCCCGTCTGGGCCTGTCCGGCGTGCCGGTCATGGCCGAAACCATCGCACTGCACACGATTTTCGAGTTGATGCGTGTCACCGGCGTGCGGGTTCATTTATGTCGGATGTCGTCGGCGGCCGGGCTGGAACTGGTGCGTGCCGCGAAGAAGGAGGGCCTGCCGGTCACTTGCGATGTCGGCGCACACCATATCCATCTGATCGATGCCGATATCGGCTTCTTCGACCCGAATGCCCGGGTCACGCCGCCGTTCCGCGCGCAGCGCGACCGGGATGCGATTCGGCAGGGTTTGTCGGACGGCACCATCGACGTCATCTGTTCCGACCACACTCCGGTGGACGATGACGAAAAACTGCTGCCGTTCGGCGAAGCATCGCCGGGTGCCACCGGACTTGAACTGCTCTTGTCCCTCACGCTCAAGTGGGCAGGGGAAGACGCCCGATCGCCGGCGGGGCTGGCCGGCGCCATCGGCAAGATCACTTCCGACGCGGCCCGTGTCGGCGGTTTGCCGGCAGGGCGCCTGACGGTCGGCAGCGCGGCGGACGTCTGCATTTTCGATGCAAACGCCCGCTGGACGGTGGCGCCCGGCATCCTTGCCAGCCAAGGCAAGCACACACCGTTCCTCGGTTACGAACTGCCCGGGAGGGTAAGCGCCACCATCGTCGGCGGCCACATAGCATTTGAACGGTCCGTTGAACGGTAAGCGGGGCCCATGATCGCTTACCGGTTGCTGCGCGTCATGCTTCACCTGTTCGCAGGCATGGCGACGTGCGCGTTCGTCTTCCCCCGGCTGGATGCCGCCGGAAAGCAGGACCGCATCCGCCGGTGGGCAGGCAGATTGCTGACGATCTGCGGCGTGCGTGTCGAGGTGGTCGGCGCGCTGGAGGCGAACGTGGTGCGTCGTTCACTCTTCGTCTCCAACCATGTGTCATGGTTGGATATTTTCGTCATCGATTCCGTCCTGCCATGCCGTTTCGTCGCCAAATCCGATATTCGCGGCTGGCCGCTGATCGGTTGGCTATGCGACAAGGCCGGAACAGTATTCATCGCGCGCGGGCGGGTAAGGGATGTCCGGAAAATCTACGAGGGCCTGGTGGCAAGCCTGGAGGCAGGCGAGCATGTGGCGTTTTTCCCCGAGGGGACGACCGCCGCGCAGGGGAACCCGCTTCCGTTCCATGCAAACCTGTTCGAAGCCGCCGTCGAGGCACAGGTGCCGATACAGCCCTGCGCGGTGCGCTACCTCGACGATGCCGGCAACTACCATCCGGCGGCGGACTTCGTCGGCGACATGAGCTTCCTCCAGAGCATCGTGGCGATCCTGAAAGCGGGGCGCATCCATGCCCAGCTGCTGTTGCTGCCGCCGATATACGCCGCGCCGGGAATGCACCGGCGTGAGCTGGCGGGGGTGACACACAAGGCGATCACCGCCGCACTAAGCACTGGTGCCATTCAATCTCTGGCAGAGTTTGAAGAAGCTCAGATTTCGCCTGGCCGCTGATACTGCGGGCAATCGACCTGGATCACCGCGCGGTCCTGCAGGCGGATGGCGCTCAGTTTTCCACCCCACAGGCATCCTGTATCGAGGCCGAGCAGGTTGGGGCGGATGGTCAGTCCGAGTGTCGACCAGTGGCCGAACACCACGGTGATGTCCTCGGTCCGCCGCCCGGGCACATCGAACCATGGCAAATGACCGGGCAGGGCGGTTTCGACGCCTTTCGATGCCGCGAGGGCCATGGTGCCGTCCGGCGTGCAGAAGCGCAGGCGCGTCAGCGCATTGACGATGCAGCGCAGCCGGTCGGCGCCTTCCAGCGCATCATCCCACTTTGCCGGCGTATTGCCGTACATCCGGCTCAGGAAGCCGTCCCAGTCCGGTCCGCTCAGTGCGGCTTCCACTTCCTGTGCCAGCGACAGCGTTTGATGAGCAGTCCATTGCGGCAGCACGCCGGCATGAATCAGGAGATGGTTGTCTTCAAGGATGGCCAGCGGCTGCCTGCGCAGCCAGTCGAGCAGGTCATCCCGGTCCGGAGCTGCCAGGATGTCGTCCAGCGTGTCGCTGGAATGCGGTTTCCGGATGCCCTTGGCCACGGCGAGCAGGTGCAGATCATGGTTGCCAAGAACGACCCGGGCACGGTCGCCCAGCGAGCGCAATAGTCTCAGGGTCGCCAGCGAGCCGGGACCTCGGTTGACCAGGTCGCCTACGAATATCAGTTCGGGTTCAAGGGTGTCGCCGGCATGCCGTGCATGGATCCGCTCCAGCAGTTCTACCAGCTTTGCGTGGCAGCCCTGCAGGTCGCCGATTGCATAAATTGTCATGTGTGGGAGAAGAGGTGTTGCATTTATTATAATAAGCGGCCAGGTTCATTGGAACCCGGTCTCTAAAAATACAAATAAGTGAAGAATATTCACAAAGCATTACGAATTTTTACGCTCATTAATGATGTAATCCGCTTCGTAAAATGTGTTTTTACCAATCCGGTCACGTAAAATGGCGGGCTATCGATTTTTCGCAGCCGGGGCGATTTTAAAACGAATACAGCGGCTGCGAAGTCAGTGAGAGCAATCTGCGGAAGCAAGGTGCAAATGCGTGTCCGAATCAGGCCCACTGGAGCAGAAAAGGCAAGCTGGTACTTTGCCGCCGGCAATACCGTGCAGCGAAGATTGATTTCGAGCAGCAAGTCGATGAAGTGCAGTGTTGCATTCTCGATATTCCTGCGCAAGGTCAAATCGGTTGTTTCAGTATTGCCCAGACTATTTTGGTGCCACTTCTGCCGCCGGATTCGTCTGCAATCGAAGCCATCGGGGCAGTCAGGTGGGAGACACAAGATATGCGGGAAGCGGTTCGACGCGCCTTTGCGCCGTATCGCCTCCGCATGCAAATGGCCCGCGATAGCGTGTATCCGGACTTACCCGGTCATGATGCGCAACAGCGCCGGACGGCATCCATCCGATGCCGCCCGAAGCCTCACTGGTAAAAGAACTGCGAGATTATTATGTTAATTCCTGTCATTCTCTCCGGCGGCGCCGGTACACGGCTCTGGCCGGTGTCACGCGAAGCGCATCCGAAACCATTCATGCGCATCGGCGGCGGCAAGAGCCTGCTGACACAAACGCACGAGCGCGCGATGGCGGTGTCCGGCAATACCGTGCCGTTGATCGTCACCAACCGCGACTACTATTTTCTCTCGCATGACGAGCTCGCCGACCAGGAGGTCAAGCCGCAGTATCTTCTCGAGCCCACAGGGCGCAATACCGCGCCGGCCATCGCATTGGCCGCGCTGTGGGCGATCCAGCAAAAGAACGACGCCTGCCTGCTGGTGATGCCGGCGGACCATCTGATCAAGGACACCCCGTCGTTCTACACCTCGGTGCAGCACGCAGAGGCGCTGGCGAAAGACGGATTCCTGGTGCTGTTCGGCGTCAAGCCCACCGGACCCGAAACAGGATTCGGCTACATCGAAATGGGCAACAAGGTCAGCCAGCATGCGAACCTCGTGCAGCGTTTTGTCGAAAAGCCGGATGCCGTCACCGCGGCAAAGTACCTCGCGCAAGGCAATTATGTCTGGAACAGCGGCATGTTCTGCTTCAAGGCCAGCGCCATTCTGGATGCATTCGCCATCTACAATCCAGCCTTGCTCGAATCGGCGCAGAAGATCTGGGAAAACACCTGCCTGGAAGCCGACAAGATGGAATTGCCCCAGGCTTTCGGCGAGCTGGAAAACATCTCCATCGACTATGCAGTCATGGAAAAGGCAAAGAACATTGCAGTCATTCCAGGCGATTTCGACTGGAGCGACATCGGCGCATGGAGCGCGGTGGCGGATGCCATTCCCGCCGACGCCGAGGGCAATACCCACACCAGCGGCCAGACCATCGTCATCGACAGCCGCAATACCCATATCGAATCCAAGGACCGCCTGGTGGCGGTCATCGGGCTGGATAACCTGCTCGTGATCGACACCCCGGATGCCTTGCTGGTGGCGGACAAGTCGAAGAGCCAGGAAGTGCGGCAGGTGGTCAGCCAGCTCAAGGCAAGAGGGCATGACGCGCACAAGATACACCGCACGGTCAATCGTCCATGGGGTACCTACACCGTGCTGGAAGAGGGACCCGGCTTCAAGATCAAGCGCATCGTCGTCAAGCCGGGCGCATCGCTGTCCCTGCAAATGCATCAGCATCGCAGCGAACACTGGATCGTGGTGTCCGGCCTGGCTGAAGTCGTCAACGGCGATCAGGTGGTCACGCTCGAAGCCAATCAATCCACTTATATTCCGGCCGGCAACAAGCACCGTCTGAGCAACCGCAGCAGCGGGGAGCTGGCGCTGATCGAAGTGCAATGCGGACCGTATCTTGGTGAAGACGACATCATCCGCTTCGAGGATATCTACGGCAGGGCACAATAATGGCCGTTGGCATGATACGCTCGATATGGAGCTATCGCGGCTTCATATCGGGCAGCGTCAAACGGGAATTCCAGTCCCGCTACCGCAACTCCCTATTGGGCGCGGCGTGGACGGTGCTCAACCCTTTGGCGATGATTGTCGTCTATACGGTGATTTTTTCGCAGGTCATGCAAGCCAAGCTGCCAGGCGTAAGCAACGGCTTCGCCTACAGCATTTATCTGTGCGCAGGCGTGCTGACATGGGGACTGTTCGCGGAAATCACCGGGCGGGCGCAGAACGTCTTCATTGAACATGCCAACCTGATCAAGAAAATCAGTTTTCCGCGCATTTGCCTGCCGGTCATCGTCGTGCTGAATGCCGGTGTCAACTTCGCAATCATTTTCAGCTTGTTTATCGGTTTTCTCATCCTGTCGGGCTCGTTTCCCGGCATGACGATTATTGCCGTGCTACCGGTGCTGCTGATTCAGGTCGCGTTCGCGGTCGGACTCGGCATGATCGTCGGCGTGCTGAACGTATTCTTCCGTGACGTGGGCCAGTTTTTTGTGGTGCTGCTGCAGTTCTGGTTCTGGTTCACGCCAATCGTCTATCCGCTAGCGATCCTGCCGGAGTGGGCGCAACACTACATCAGCTTCAACCCGATGGTGCCGCTGATCGTGGCTTACCAGGATGTGCTCGTGCACGCAAAATGGCCGCAATGGAGCAGCCTGATGACGCCACTACTGGTGTCGGTAGCGCTGTGCGCGATCGGCATGCGTCTGTTCCGAAAGCGTGTCGGCGAGATAGTCGACGAGCTCTGAGCGGCTCGCCCGTTCATCACCTTGCCAGTGCCCGGTTTCCTGATTTCCTTAGTTCCGCACATGCATCTTCATTAACTCCAATCCGCATCTCAAATGACTAAACCATTAATCGCGATTATCACCGGCATCACCGGCCAGGATGGCGCCTATCTCGCCGAACTGCTGCTGCAAAAGGGTTACAAGGTGTATGGCACATACCGCCGCACCAGCTCGGTCAACTTCTGGCGCATCGAGGAGCTCGGGATCGACAAGCACCCGAACCTGAACCTGGTGGAATACGACCTGACCGACCTCAGTGCCAGCATCCGCCTGCTGCAGACCTCCGGCGCGACCGAAGTCTATAACCTTGCGGCGCAAAGCTTCGTCGGCGTATCGTTCGACCAGCCGGCCACCACGGCGGAAATCACCGGCATCGGGCCGCTGAACCTGCTCGAAGCCATCCGCATCGTCAATCCGGCGATCCGCTTCTATCAGGCGTCCACGTCGGAGATGTTCGGCAAGGTGCAGGCCATTCCGCAGATTGAAAGCACGCCGTTTTATCCCCGCAGCCCGTACGGTGTGGCAAAGCTGTATGCGCACTGGATCACCATCAACTACCGCGAGTCGTACAACATCTTCGGCTGCAGCGGCATCCTGTTCAATCACGAGTCTCCGCTGCGCGGCCGGGAATTCGTGACGCGCAAGATCACCGACACCGTCGCCAAGATCCGCCTCGGCAAGCAGGACGTGCTGGAGCTGGGCAACATCGACGCCAAGCGCGACTGGGGCTTCGCCAAGGAATATGTCGAAGGAATGTGGATGATGTTGCAGGCCGACGAACCGGACACCTTCGTGCTGGCCACCAACCGTACGGAGACGGTGCGCGACTTCGTGACGATGGCATTCAAGGCCGCCGACTTCCAGATCGAGTGGCGCGGTCACGGCGAGCAGGAGACGGGTGTCGACGCGGTGAGCGGCAAGACGCTGGTACGGGTGAACCCGAAGTTTTACCGGCCGGCCGAAGTGGACCTGCTGATCGGCAATCCGGCCAAGGCGAAGGAAAAGCTCGGCTGGTCGCCATCGACGACGCTGGAGCAGTTGTGCCAGATGATGGTACAGGCGGATCTCCGGAGAAATACGCTTGGCTTCTCCTTCTGACATATCTGCATCCGCAGGACGGGGCTGCGTGCTGCTGACCGGCGCACGCGGCTTTACCGGCAAGTACGTACGCGAAGAACTGGAGCGCGCCGGCTATTCGGTGATAGGCGCCATCGTCGGTGCGGCGGCAGGGCCGCATGAAGTCACGCTCGATATCACCGCCCCGGACAATTGCCGGCGCGTGATGGAGAAGGTGCGCCCGGACTATCTGGTGCATCTGGCCGCGATCAGTTTCGTGCAGCATGCCGACGCGGAAGCGTTCTACCGCGTCAACGTGATCGGCACGCTGAATCTGCTGCAGGCGATCGCGGATGCCGGACTGTCGCCGCGTTGCGTGCTGGTCGCCAGCAGCGCGAACATCTATGGCAATGCGCGCGCCGACCAGATCACCGAGGCACAGCCGCCGCAGCCGGTGAATCATTACGCGGTAAGCAAGCTGGCCATGGAACATATGGTCAGGACCTGGAGCGATCGCTTGCCCATCGTGCTGACGAGACCGTTCAATTACACCGGCGTAGGGCAGGAGCCGCATTTCCTGATTCCAAAAATCGTGTCGCATTTCGTGCAGCGTGCACAGGTGATCGAACTGGGGAATCTCGATGTCGAGCGCGATTTTTCGGATGTGCGCACGGTCGCCAATGCCTACCGCCGCCTGCTCGAGGAAGCTCCGGCAGGCGAGGTGTTCAATATCTGTTCGGGCAGAGGGCACACTCTGGGCGGCGTTCTTGACATGATGTCGGCGATTGCCGGCTACCCGATCGACGTCAGGGTCAATCCCGCGTTCACCCGCGCCAACGAGGTCAAGCGGCTGGTCGGGTCGGCGGAAAAATTACAAAGGGCGGTCGGGCAGGTTGCCACGTATCCGCTGGAAAGCACGCTGGATTGGATGTACAACGCATGACCAAGATTTCTGTCGGACTGTCGACAAACCTGCTGGAACCGGAATACGTCAAGCTCGGGCTTGACGGGATCGGTGTTTACACATCCGTGCTGCTGGATGGCTTGCCCCGGCACGGCTGCGAAGTGCAGCCCTGGTCCTATCCGCTGGGATCTTCGAACAAGCGCATGGCGGTCGGCAAGCCGCTGCCTGCGGCACACAAATTCACGCTGCTCCGGGATGTCGCCATGCCCTTGTGGCGTACCCGGCTTCCCGTCGACATCTTTCATGCCACCGATTACCGGATCAATCGCATGAGCTGCCCGGTCGTCGCGACGTTGCACGACGCCATTCCGATGAAATTCCCCGAGTGGTATGGCGGGGCAATGCGCAAGGTGAAGAATCACTTCCTGCGCAAGACGGCCGGCTTTGCGGACCATGTGATTGCGCTGTCGCATTTTTCGATCACGGAACTGGTCGAATGCTTCGGCGTGGATGAGAAGCGGATTTCAGTCGTGCATTGCGGCGTCGCGTCGCAGTGGCTCCAGCCGTTGCCGGTGGAACAGGTCGAGACGGCGATGGCGAAACATGGGCTGCGCCCCGGTTATTTCCTCTTCGTCGGCACGCTGCAGCCGCGCAAGAATGTGGAGCGCATCCTGGATGCTTATCTCAAGCTTCCCGCGGAAATCAAGAAGGAAAGGCAGCTCGTCATCGTCGGCCGCGCCGGCTGGCGGTGCGACGAGGTGCTGGCCAGGCTGAAAGGGGCGAAGGAAGCCGGCGAGAACGTGGTCTGGCTGAATTACGTATCAGGCGAAGCGGCATTGCGCCAGATCTATGCCGGCGCCGGCGTGTTCGTCTTTCCATCGCTGCATGAAGGGTTCGGCATCCCGGTGGTGGAAGCCTTCGCGTCCGGTGTGCCGGTCGTGACATCGAACACCACGTCGCTGCCGGAAGTCTCGCTGGGGGCGGCGCTCGAGGTGAATCCCCTGTCCGTGCAGGAGATCGGGACGGCCATGCAGGACCTCTCGACGGATGATGCCCTTCGGCAGCGCTGCATCGCTGCCGGCAAGGAGCGGGCGGCGCAGCTTACCTGGCGCCAGACCGTCGAAAAAACAGCGGAGGTGTACCGTGCGGTTCTTGGACGCTAACGACATGCCGCGGCCGTTCCGGGTATTGCACGTCACCAAGACGTACTACCCGGACTCCTTCGGCGGCGTGGAACAGGTGATCCGCCAACTGAGCACCGCCACCAACCAGATGGGGATCGAAAATCGTGTCTTCACGTTAAGCAGGAAGGCGGTCGAGATGCCGGAAGTGCATGACGGCGCGACGCACATCACCCGAGTGCCGGTGCATCTGGATATCGCATCGACGCCGATGTCGTACAGCGCGCTGTCGCGGTTCCGGCATGCGGTCAGCCAGGCGGATGTGCTGCATTACCACTATCCATGGCCCTTCGGCGACTTGCTTCACCTGATGGGCGGCACGTCCAGGCCGGCGGTGCTGACCTACCATTCCGACGTGGTGCGGCAGCGCCTCCTGATGCCGGTCTACCAGCCGCTGCTGCGAAGGTTCTTCGGGGAACTCAGCGCAATCGTGCCGACGTCGCCGAATTATCTGCAAAGCAGCGAACTGCTGCAGGACTACCGCGACAAGACCGAGGTCATTCCGATCGGTCTCGATGAGCGCAGCTATCCCGTCGCCGAGCCCGACCGCCTTGCGTACTGGCGCCAGCAGGCAGGGCAGGATTTTTTCCTGTTCGTCGGCATGCTGCGCTATTACAAGGGCCTGCATATTCTGCTGGACGCCTGCGCCGGCAGCAACAGCAAGGTCATCATCGTCGGAGCCGGTCCGGTGGAGAACGACCTCAAGCAGCAGGCTGCGCAGCTCGGACTGAAGAACGTGCTGTTCCTCGGCGCCGTATCTGATGAAGACAAGGTGGCGCTGCTGAAGCTGTGTCGCGCGGTGGTCTTCCCGTCCCATCTTCGTTCCGAAGCCTTCGGAGTCACCCTGCTCGAAGGCGCCATGTATGCCAAGCCGCTGATCTCTTCCGAGATCGGCACCGGGAGCAGTTATGTGAATATCGACGGCGTCACCGGTCTGGTGGTGCCTCCCAACGATCCACCGGCCTTGCGCGAAGCCATGCGCCGCTTCGATACGGACAAGGCGCTCGCCGAACGGATGGGTCGGCAGGCGCGGGCGCGTTTCGAGGAACTCTTCACCGCCCGCCAGATGGGGCAGTCGTATGCGGCGCTGTATCGGCGCGTGCTTGGAATGGTGCCGGCGCCATCCATGGCTGCATAAGGATTTACGCAAGCCGCATAAACCTTTCTTTATTACAAGCTTGTAATAACGTAAACTACGGCTTTCGGTGATTGCCGGCCTCGAACCGATATCTGTCCTCCTTCCAGATTGACGATAGCCGCCTGGTCTTCCCATATCGTCAAAAGAACATGTTTTCATTCTTCGTTAGTTTCATTACCGCCGCCCTGATCACCCTGCTCGTTATCCGGCAGGCGAAGCTGCACGGCACCGCGCTGGACTCCAATCTGTCCGGCGTGCAGAAAGTGCATACCCTGGCCGTGCCGCGTATCGGCGGGATCGGCATTTTTGCCGCCGTGCTCGTCGGCGGGCTGATCGCCATGTGGCGCGAACCCACTCTCGGCAGAGGAATGTTTCTCCTGCTTGCCTGTTCATCGGTCGCCTTCATCGGCGGCATCGTCGAGGATTTCACCCAGCGCGTCAGCCCGTCCCGGCGTCTGCTGCTGACCATGGTCGCGGCGGCACTCGGCTACTTCCTTATCGATGCGAAAATCGACCGGCTGGACTGGATCTCGTCCCAATGGTTCATGACCAGCGCATGGATCGCGCTGCCGTTGACCGTCCTGGCCGTTGCCGGCATCGCCAACGCAGTTAATATCATCGATGGTTTCAATGGCCTGGCAGCGGTCGTTACCCTCTGCATGCTGTTTTCGCTCGGTTATGTGGCGCTGCAGGTCAACGATGTCTTCATCCTGATCGCAGCATTGACGGTGGCGGGGGCAACCGCCGGCTTTCTGATCTGGAACTATCCGGTCGGACTGATCTTCCTTGGCGACGGCGGTGCATATTTCCTCGGCTTCATGCTTGGCGAGTTGTCGGTGCTTCTGGTCATGCGCAATGCCGAAGTATCGACATGGTATGCGGCACTGCTCTTGATCTATCCGGTGTTCGAAACCCTGTTTTCGGTCTATCGTCGCCTGTTCGTGCGCGGCAAGTCGCCCGGCATGCCGGATGGCATACACTTGCATAGTCTGATTTTCCGCCGGCTGGTATTGTGGGCGGTCGGGCGCGATGCGCTGGCGTTAACGCGGCGCAATGCATTGACCTCGCCGTACCTCTGGCTTCTGTCACTGATGGCGGTCATCCCGGCAACGCTGTTCTGGCAACATAGCTGGGTGCTGATGTCGTTCTGCGCACTATTCGTCGTCAGCTATGTCTGGTTATATGCGCGCATCGTGCGCTTCAAGTCGCCGCGCTGGATGATCATACGAAAGCGCAAGTAATGTCCTGCGGCCGGCGCATCGAACATTCATTCAATCAATCGGTATCCTGAACATTCATGTCCAATCCATCTCCCACCATCTTCAAGGCATACGACATCCGCGGCATCATCGGCAAGACGCTTGACGCGTCGGTGGCGCAGCAGATCGGCCAGGCTTTCGGCAGCGCCGTGCGCGCCAAGGGCGAAGCGGTCGTC
>JAESFT010000403.1_pt1 | contig 28784 bp, 26 predicted proteins | sample 9269451 | NCBI WGS metagenome assembly JAESFT01 (sample SAMN14502557, study PRJNA617106) | algae metagenome | isolation source: Scytonema hyalinum WJT4-NPBG1 and co-occurring heterotrophs from well... | place: USA: Mojave Desert, Joshua Tree National Park, California | collected 2006-05-25
CCGCCCAACACGGTCGTCAGATTGTTCTCACCGCCTTCGGGAGCGGTCCAAGTCTTGCCGCATTCCAGACATTCCACGGATGCGGACATCACCGCTTTCTGCGCAGTTTCCGCAGTGGAATCGTGAGCCCGTGCCTCGGACGGGATCTCCTGCATCTGGACGTTCCAGACTCTGAATCCTTTAGTGCCTTCGCCCATTTCCGTCTCCTTATCTTCGTGATATAGCCGGGGTGGCTAGCCAATCGGCACCCCGGCATACTCCTACCCGCATACCAGGTATTTCCCATGCCGAGTAAGCGGACCGGCCCGCTCCCGGCGATGCCCATCACCGCGTTCCGGTGTTTCGCGGCCCACTCGATCTGCGCTGAAAACGCCGGGCGGCCATAGGCAATCCCGGCTCAGCCGGAAGCGCTCGAAGCGGGAGGCTCCCTAACGCTTGCATCGGGCACGGCGGGGGCGTGCGGGTGCTCCTTGAGTTCTCTGGCAAGCGCTGCGAAGAAATCGGCCGCCATCTTGTTCGCGGCGCCATCGACCAAACGGGAGCCGATCTGGGCCAGTTTGCCGCCGATCTGCGCCGATGCGGTGTACGCCAGTTTCGTGGCTTCGCCGTCTGGTGACAGCACGACCTGTGCGACGCCCTTCGCATGGCCTGCCATTCCGCCCTGTCCTTCGAAGTGGAGGGTATAGGATTGCGGCGGTTTCAGGTCGACGAGGACGATCGTTCCGGCGAACTTTGCGTTCACCGGACCGATCTTGACCGACATCGCAACTTTGTATTCATTGTCAGCGATGCGTTCGATTGCTTCGCAGCCTGTAATACAGGCCTTGAGCAATTGCGGATCGTTGAGGGCAGCCCAGACTCTGTCCGGTGGTGCCGGCACGATTTGAATACTAGAGATGTCCATAGCAATCTCCTGCAGGATGAAGAATGCGGCGGCCCGGCGGACGCCGGGAACCTGCGGCGCTCAGCACTTTTCCCAGGCTGCCAAGACTGGTCAGATTATGCGCGGGCAGGAACAGGTCGACGTACGGCAGAATCGCCCGGATGCCGGACGTCCTGGCCTCGAATCGCTCGAAGCGCAGAAGTGGGTTGAGCCAGACCAGTTGTCGGCATGCGAGGCTGAGCCGTTCCGTTTCGACAGCGAGGCCGTCCGCGCCGTCACTGTCCAGGCCGTCAGTAATGAGCAGCACGACGGCGCCCTGTCCCAACAGTCTGCGCGCCCAGCGCCGGTTGAATTCGGCCAGGCACGCGCCGATGCGGGTGCCGCCGGCCCAATCTGCCACCTGCCGCGCCACTTGGCCTAGCGCGATGTCGACGTCGCGGTCACGCAGTGAACGGGTGATGTTGGACAGCCGGGTGCCGAACAGAAAGGTGTGTACCCGGCTGTTCCGATTGGATACCGCATGGATGAAATGGAGCAGCATGCGCGTATAGCTTTCCATCGAGCCGGAGATGTCGCACAGAATGACCAGCGTGGCTGGTCGCATGCGCGGGGCGCGATGCCGAAGTTCGATGAAGCCGTCGGGCGCCTTGACCAGGCGGCGCAATGTGCCGCGCAGATCGACGAGGTTGCCTGAGAGAACAGGACGCGCGCGGCGGCTAGGAATTTCAGGAAGCGGCATGCGCATCGAGGCGATCAGGCGCTTCGTTTCGGCCAGCTCGTCTGGCGTCATGGCGGCGAAATCCCTGGTCTGCAGCATTTCGCGTGCGGACATTGTCATCGATGCGTCGAGCCGGATATCCGGCGGCAGGTCGTCGACCTGAGGCAGCCGCGGTGCGTTGGGTGCATTCGGCCACAGCGCCTGTGCCACGCGTGGCGCAGGCGCTGGTTTCGCGTCGCCGGCGGCACGCATGCCGCCCAGCAGATCCTGCAGCTGCCGCAGCTGCTGCAGGCGGGAAGGATCGCGCCAGAACAGATCGAATGCCTGGTCGAAAATCGTCTGCTGATCGCGCCGATCGACCAGGACAGTCGATAGCGCATAATAGAAATCGTCGCGCCGTTCCACACCGACTGCCTCCAGCGCACGCAACGCATCGATCACCTTGGCCGGTCCGATCGGCATTCCGGCGCGGCGCAGCACGCGTGCAAAATGCACCACGTTGTCCGCCAGCTGTGGGGTCTGCGGGTCCGTGGGCGCCGTGCTCATCGCTGCCCCGCCAGGTCGACCTGGACGTCACTGATGAGCTGCGCCACCCTGTCGGCATCCAGCTTGGCGATGTCGTCCTCATACTTGAGCAGCACGCCCAGCGTCGTCTGCACCGCTTCGGCGTCGAGCGTGGTCCTGTCCAGCACAGTCAGGGCCGCCGCCCAGTCGATGGTTTCGGCCACGCCCGGCGCCTTGTAAAGCGCCATGCCGCGCAGGCGGGCGATGAACGCGACCACGTTGCGGCTCAATGCATCGGCCGCCTGCGGCACCTTTCGGCGGACGATTTCCAGTTCCCTTGCCTTGTCGGGATAGTCGACCCAGTGGTAGAAGCAGCGCCGCTTGACCGCATCGTGGATCTCGCGCGTGCGGTTGCTCGTGACCACCACCAGCGGCGGACGTTCGGCCCGGACGGTACCGAACTCCGGGATAGTGACCTGATACTCCGCCAGCACTTCGAGCAGGTAAGCCTCGAACGGCTCGTCGGCGCGGTCGAGCTCGTCGATCAGCAGCACCGGTGGACCGTCCTGCGTGCTTTCCAGCGCCTGCAGCAGGGGGCGCTTGATCAGAAAGCGATCGGTGAAGATGTCTGCTCCCAGACGGTCCCGGGTGTCGCGGGAGACTTCACCTGCCGCCTCGGCGAGCCGGATCTCGATCATCTGGCGCGGGTAATTCCATTCGTAGACCGCATTGGCAATGTCCAGTCCTTCGTAACACTGCAGGCGCACCAGGCGGCGGCCCAGCCCGCCCGCCAGCGCCTTGGCGACCTCCGTCTTGCCGACACCTGCCTCGCCTTCCAGGAACATCGGCCGCCCCATGGTCATCGCCAGGTACAGCGTGGTGGCAAGGTGGCGCTCGGCGATGTACTGCTGCGAGGACAGCAATTGCGCCACCTCGTCGACGGATGCCGGAAGTCGGTCTATCGCCATACATACGCGCTCATTCGAGTGCCTTGGCGACTGCGCGCGCGGTCAGCACCGGGATCAGATGCGCGCGGTAGTCGGCGCTCGCATGGAGGTCGGAACTCAGGTTGTCGCTCGAAACCCGCACTGCCTTGGCGGCGTCCGGCGAGAAATCGGCTTCGAGCGCCTTTTCCAGATCGGCCACGCGAAATGCGCAGCCGGCGCAACCCGTCACCGCCACCCGCACCCGGCCATCCTTGCCGCGCCCGACGAAGACGCCTACCAGTGCGAAGCGTGAGGCTGGATTGACGAACTTGATATAGGCCGCCTTCTCGGGCACCGGGAACTCCACGGCGGTGATGAGCTCGTCGGACGCCAGCGCGGTTTCGTACATACCCTTGAGGAAATCGTCGGCCGCAATGGTGCGCCGATCAGTGCGGATAATTGCGTTCAGCCCGAGCACGGCTGCCGGATAGCAGGCGGCCGGATCGTTGTTGGCAATCGCTCCGCCCAGAGTGCCGACGTTGCGCACCTGCAAATCGCCGATCTCACCAGCCATCCAGGCCAGCGCGGGAATCGCCTGCCGCACGTCGCCGGATGCGGCGATCTCGGCATGGCGGGTGCCGGCGCCGATGACCAGCGCGTCGCCTTCGCGCCGGATACCCCGCAGTTCGTCGATGCCTCCCAGATCGACCAGGCTAGCCGGCGACGCCAGCCGCAGCTTCATCGCCGCGATCAGGCTCTGGCCGCCGGCAAGCGGCCGGCTGTCGGGATGGGCGAGCAAAGCCACTGCCTCGCTCACGCTCCGGGGTCGATGCAATTCGAATGCGTACATGCTGTCCTCCTCATGCGGGCTGTTGGGCGGGTTTGCTCTGCCGGGCGGAGCGGATCGCGTTCCACACCCGTTCCGGCGACGCCGGCATGTCCAGGTGCGTCACGCCCAGAGGCGAGAGTGCATCGATGACAGCGTTAATGACGGCCGGCGGCGAGCCGATGGCGCCTGCTTCGCCGCAGCCTTTGGCGCCAAGCGGATTGTGCGTGCAGGGCGTGACCCGGCTATCCACCCTGAAGCTGGGCAGATCCTCGGCACGTGGCATCGCATAATCCATATAGCTGCCGGACAGCAGCTGCCCGCTTTCATGGTCGTAGACGCAGTTTTCCAGCAGCGCCTGACCGATGCCCTGCGCCAGCCCGCCATGGACCTGGCCTTCGACGATCATCGGATTGATCACCTTGCCGAAGTCGTCCACCGCGGTCATGGCCACCACCTCGACCGCGCCGGTCTCAGGGTCGACCTCCACTTCGCAAATATGGGTGCCGGCCGGATAGGTAAAGTTGGTCGGATCGTAGAAAGCGGTCTCGTTCAATCCCGGCTCAAGCCTGTCCAGCGGATAGTTGTGCGGCACATAGGCGGCCAGCGCGACCTGCGCGAACGGTACGCTGCGGTCGGTGCCGGCGATGGTGAACTTGCCGTCCTTGAACTCAATGTCGCCCGCGGACGCTTCCATCAGGTGGGCGGCGATTTGCTTGCCCTTGGCTTCGATTTTGTCGAGCGCCTTTACGATCGCCGAGCCGCCCACGGCCAGTGAGCGCGATCCGTAGGTCCCCATGCCGAACGGCACGCGGCCGGTGTCGCCATGCACGATGTCGACCTGATCGAAAGGAATGCCTAGCCGCGTCGATACGATTTGGGCGAACGTGGTTTCATGTCCCTGCCCGTGGCTGTGCGATCCGGTGAACACCGTGACGCTGCCGGTGGGATGCACGCGGATTTCGCCGACTTCGTACAGTCCCGCGCGCGCGCCCAGCGCGCCGGCGATGTTCGACGGTGCTAGCCCGCAGGCTTCGATGTAAGTCGAGTAGCCCAGCCCGCGCAGCTTGCCGCGCCGCTTCGCTTCCTCGCGTCGTGCCGGGAAACCGGCGACGTCGGCCAGCTCGATGGCGCCGTCCAGGCACGCATGGAAGTCGCCGGTATCGTACTCCAGGGCGACCGGCGTCTGGTAAGGGAACGCGGTAATGAAATTGCGCCGCCGCAGCTCGACGTCGTCGATCTTCATCTCGCGTGCCACCGCCGAGACCAGCCTTTCGACCACGTAGGCTGCCTCCGGCCGTCCGGCACCGCGGTAGGCATCGACAGGGGTGGTATTGGTGAACACGCCGTCGATCTCGGCATAGATGTGCGGCGTAGCGTATTGCCCCGCGAGCAGCGTCGCGTACAGGATGGTCGGGACCGAGGTCGCGAAGGTCGACAGGTAAGCGCCGAGGTTGGCGACAGTGTGCACCCGCATGGCCAGGAACTTGCCGTTCTGGTCCGTTGCCATCTCGGCCACGGTCGCATGGTCGCGCCCGTGCGCGTCGGACAGGAAAGACTCGGAACGCTCGGCGGTCCACTTGACAGGCCGGTTTACCTTCTTCGACGCCCAGGCCAGCACTACGTCTTCCGCGTAGAGGAAGATCTTTGATCCGAAGCCGCCGCCGACATCTGGCGCGATGACACGCATCTTATGCTCCGGCAGGCTCAGCACGAAAGCGGTAAGCAGCAGCCGCTCGACATGCGGATTCTGGTTGGCGACGTACAGCGTGTAACTGTCATCGCCGCGGCTGTACTGTGCCACCGCCGCGCGCGGCTCGATCGCGTTCGGCACCAACCGGTTGTTGATCAGTTCGATGCGGGTGACGTGATGCGCATTTCCGAACGCCGCATCCACCGCCGCCTTGTCGCCCAGCGACCAGGTATAGCATTTGTTGTCGGGCGCGATGTCATGCAGCACCGGTGCGCCGTCCTTGAGTGCATCGCGCGCATCGGCGACCGCCGGCAAGATATCGTAGTCAACCTGGATCAGCTCGGCCGCGTCCTTGGCCTGAAGATAGGTCGAGGCGATCACAATCGCTACCTGGTCGCCTACGTAGCGCACCTTGCCTTGGGCGAGCGCCGGATGCGCCGGCTCCTTCATCGGCTCGCCGTTGACGTCGGTAATCAGCCAGCCGCAGGGAACGCCGGCGACCTTGTCCGCAGCGAGATCCTCGCCAGTGAAGACAGCGATGACACCCGGAGCGCTCTGCGCGGCGCTACTGTCAATGGACCGGATCGCTGCGTGCGCATGTGGCGAACGCAGGAAATAGGCATATGTCTGGCCGGGAATCTGCACATCGTCGGTGTACTTGCCGCTGCCGGTGATAAAGCGATAGTCTTCCTTGCGGCGCACGGAAGCGCCAATGCCGGTTTCGCGTTCGGAGGGGGCGTTCATGTCAGGCTCCTCTCATGTTGGCAGCACCCAGCTGCACCGCCTTGACGATGTTGTGATATCCGGTGCAACGGCATATGTTGCCCTTAAGCTGTTCCCGGACTTCGCGCTCGGATGCATCCGGATGGCGTTTGACCAGGTCAATCGCGCACATGATCATGCCCGGCGTGCAGAAGCCACATTGCAGGCCATGGCATTCCTTGAAGGCCGCCTGCATCGGATGCAGTTCGCCGTCGGCACCAGACACGCCCTCGATGGTCGTCACGTCCGCGCCCTGAAACTGCGCGGCCAAGGCCGAGCACGACTTGACCGCATCGCCGTTGACGATCACAGTGCAGGCGCCACACTGGCTGGTGTCGCAGCCGACATGGGTGCCAGTCAGGGTTAGGTTTTCGCGCAGGAACTGCACTAGCAGGGTCCGCGGATCGATCTCCGCGCTTGCCAACGTGCCGTTGACGGTCATGGATACCTGGATTGCCATGCGATTACTCCTCAAAATGAAATGCTGTTTGAGCAAGACAGGAGCAGGCGCTGCAGGGCAGCCAGAAGAAACGGCCGTGGCCGGCGACCCGTTGGATCAACCGGTGAAGTGTGTCTCCGTTTTGTCCCGACAACTGGCTGCTCGCCTTGTCATCGATTTTTTTAAGTCGCAGTCGGCCGGAAGGGCTGGCTTTGGGAATGCCGGTTTAGCGTACGTCCACTGTGCCCGCCATCTTTGCGGTAGATCAAAAGAAATCTTTACGTGGGCATCAGAATTTCCTTCAGAAAGTATTGATTCAGTAAACCGCAGTGCAGCATCGGCAGGCCGATCGAATGCGGACCGGAACCGTGGCAGCGGCGCTTCTCTGGCCAAGAGATAGCCATGCCGGCTGCCGACTACCGACTGCCGTGCCATGGAGCGGCTTGCTCCCTACTCTTGCGGAACGCTTCGGCGTGTACCATCATGGACAGCATCGACCTGGAAGTGCTTAAAACCTGCGAACAATGGCTGACCGAAGGTCACCGCTGCGAACTGGTAACCGTCATCAAGACATGGGGTTCAAGCCCACGACCGGAAGGCGCGATACTCGCGATCTGCGACAACGGGCGCGTGGTCGGTTCGGTGTCCGGCGGGTGTATCGAGGACGACCTGATCGACCGCGCGCGCAAGCAAGGCATCACGCGTGACCGCCCGGAAATCGTCACCTACGGCATCACCGCCGACGAAGCGCACCGTTTTGGCCTGCCGTGCGGGGGAACGATCCAGCTGGCGATTGAACCGCTGTCCGCGGGCAGCCTGATTTCCGAGCTGCTGCAGCGATTGTCGGCCCGCGAACTGGTGGCACGCCGTCTCGACTTGCGCACCGGCGAGGTGACGCTCGGGCCTGCGGGGCCCGGCATGACGTTGCAGGTATCGGCCTCCATGCTCACCACCGTGCACGGACCGCGCTGGCGCCTGCTGATCATCGGCAGCGGGCAATTGTCGCGCTTTGTGGCGCAGATCGCAGTAGGCATGGATTATCACGTCACGGTGTGCGATCCGCGAGAGGAATACCGTACAGGCTGGCAAGTCGATGGTGTGGAGCTGGTGCATGCGATGCCCGACGACGTCGTCACCGCCATGCGGCTCGACGGGCGTAGCGCGGTACTGGCTTTGACCCACGATCCCAAGCTTGACGATCTGGCGCTCATGGAAGCGCTCAAGTCCGACGCATTCTACGTCGGCGCGATCGGTTCGCGCGCCAATCATGCCAAGCGCCGCGAGCGTCTCAAACTGTTCGACGTGACCGATGCACAGTTGGCGAAGCTGCATGGCCCGGTCGGCATCTACATCGGTAGCAAGACGCCGCCGGAGATCGCGATCTCGATCCTGGCAGAGATGACTGCGGCCAAGAACGGCGTGGCGCTGCCGACTGAAATGCAGGTCGGTAACGCAAAGAGTGCGAAAACATCCGAGCCGAACTGGAAGCCATAGAGCCACGTTACATCTACATCCGTCTGGGCTCTGTCGCATTAGCAACCCGAAGGCGAGCGAAGGGGCGTTCTTAGCACGTTGGAATGAGCTGGCCAAATTGTAGGTGGCCGGCATGCGTCGGGAAAGCGATGTGCTTGCACTAGTCGTGGCAATGCCAGCAGTGACTCCGGTCTATGGGTACAAGGGACTGATTACCGTCTGCGACATGTACGCTGCAGACCCTCGGCTTTCCGCCGTCGAAAACAGACAATACGACGAACTGTATGCCCATCTATTGGAGAATCGCCGCCTGAAACACGAAGATCAGCTAAATGCGCTGCTCGACTCCAATGAGCTGCCTGAGGCTGAGCTCCGCGACGCCCTCCCGGCTAGAAACAGCTGGCACGAATTCATGTCGACCCGGTTTGAGAAGAAGGCGTAAACGCTGACTAAAGGTGGAGAAAAATTCCCTCTCTTTAGGACTTACATCTTAAACATGCATAGTTCTCGAGCGGTGGCTGAATCGCCTGTTCTAACAGCGACTCAGGTCACTGAAACCGGCGAAGCATGCATACATCAAAGTACATACTTCATCGAGCGTCGGCAGTAACGTCGACGCTCTTCTTATTTCAGCGTTCGGTTTCGCTGCATATTTCGGTCGCTTGTGCTTACTCATCAAGGTGTTGACCATCGTGGATGACTTCACCAAGGAGTCCGTCGATTTGGTGGCTGAGCATGGCATTTCCGGTCACTACGCCGTTCGCGTGCTAGAGCGAGCAGCGCAGTTCCGTGCCTGCCGTCAGCAATCCGAACGGATCAGGGCCCAGAGTTCACCGGCAAGGCATTGGATCAGTGGGCGTATCAGAATGGCATGCAACTGGAGCTGATTGAGCCGGGCAAGCCAACGCAGAGCGCCTACATCGAGAGTTTCAATGGTCGCTTCAGAGAAGAATGCATGAACGACCTACTGGTTCACCAGCCTGGCCGAGGCGCGCATTCGAATCGCTGCATGGCGGCGCGATTACAATGAGCATCGGCTGCATAGCGCATTGAACTACTAGACACCGGCGAAATTTGCTGCAAGCTGTCGGACAAACCGGCTGCCAAAGGCCTGCGATGAGGAAAGAATCTGAGGTTTTTAACGAACTTTGCTAGAAAGCCCATGGCACTCTTTATTTGGGGCATATCACCATCGACCAGCAGAGCCTCGATCTTCAAACTAGCCATAGTGCGTTCTCCTTTGGATAAACGCTTAAAGGGCCGCGCATGAAGAACGCTTGTTCCCATCTATCTCGTCCAGTAAAAAAGGCTTTGTATATTGATAATACTTTGCGTTTTGATGGGTAATTTGATGGATAAAAAAAAGCGCCTCGAAAGGCGCTTATCTATTGGCTACTTGGCGGAGACGGAGGGATTCGAACCCTCGATACAGGTTTAAGCCCATATGCTTCCTTAGCAGGGAAGTGCCTTCGACCACTCGGCCACGTCTCCACACGTCAGGCTGTAATGCAAGTCCAACCTGTCGAAGCCACGCATGATAGCTTTTCATGCGCGTCAGGTCAATGAAACTATGCATTCAGTTAAGATTTATCAACCTTTTTCGAGGTCGAACGCCTTGTGCAATGCGCGTACCGCCAGCTCCATGTATTTTTCATCGATCAGGACGGAGATCTTGATTTCGGACGTGGAAATCATTTGAATGTTGATGCCCTCTTCCGACAGCGTACGGAACATTTGGGAAGCGATGCCCACATGGCTGCGCATGCCGACGCCAACCACCGATACCTTGGATACCTTCGTGTCGCCGTTGATGTTTGCTGCGCCGATATGCTCCTTGACGCTCTTGTTCAGAACATCCATCGCCTTTGCGTATTCACCGCGTGGCACCGTGAAGGTGAAATCGGTTTTGCCATCGACTGACTGGTTCTGGATGATCATGTCGACTTCGACATTGGCATCCGCGATCGGACCAAGAATCTGGTAAGCGATGCCCGGCCGGTCCGGTACGCCAAGTACCGTGATCTTGGCTTCATCGCGATTGAACGCAATACCGGAAATGACTGCTTGTTCCATGTGTGTATCTTCCTCAAACGAAATCAGGGTGCCGGAGTTCGCTTCCTCTTCCAGCGACATCAGCGGATCGGTGAGTGACGACAGTACGCGCGTCGGCACCTTGTAGTTGCCGGCAAATTCGACGGACCGGATCTGCAGCACTTTTGATCCAAGCGAAGCCAGCTCAAGCATCTCTTCGAAGGTGACCGTCTTCAGGCGGCGAGCCTCGGTCACCACGCGCGGGTCGGTGGTATAGACACCGTCGACATCGGTGTAGATGAGGCATTCGGCTGCCTTCAGTGCCGCTGCCACGGCGACCGCGGATGTATCCGAGCCGCCACGTCCCAAAGTCGAAATATTGCCTTTGTCGTCCACACCCTGAAAGCCGGTAATGATAACGATACGACCAGCGTCGAGATCGCGGCGGACCTTGGTGTCGTCGATTGATTGAATGCGGGCCTTGGTATAGGCAGAGTCGGTCTTGATGGGAACCTGCCAGCCGGCATACGAGACCGCCTGCTTGCCAATGGACTGCAGTGCCATCGACAGCAGCGCTACGGACACCTGCTCACCTGTAGAGGCAAGCATATCGAGTTCCCTCGGGTCCGGTTGCGGCATGATTTCTTTTGCAAGTGCAATCAATCGGTTGGTTTCACCGGACATTGCCGACGGTACAACCACGATCTGATGACCGGCGTCATGCCATTTTGCAACGCGTTTTGCGACATTCTTGATGCGTTCAGTCGAACCCATCGACGTGCCGCCGTACTTGTGGACGATTAAAGCCATAGAGTGTGAAAGGGAAGGCCTGAAAATTGACGTAAAACGACTTACGCAAAGCGAGAAAAACAACCCTTTAGTCTACCTGCTGCCTTGAGATATGACAAGCAGCAATTCAATTGACTCTATGAACCAGCCCGACGAACTGACCCGTCAGGTTGTCACATGTTGCCAGCGCATGCGGATGCGCGGGCCATTCTTGTCGCTGAAAAAATGGCAATCCGTACCGATACCTGCGGCAAACACAAGCCTGTCATCAATCTCGATCACCGGCAGAAAATTTCTCTCCCATACGGGAATATCGAGCGCCTGATAATGTTGCTTTAAGCTGCGTGTCGGCCGGTTCGAAGCCGGCTTCAGCCTTTCACCGCCTGCGCGCCACCTTATCTGCATGGTTTGCCTGCGGAGCCAGGTTGCATCAATGCCCTCTTCCACCTCGTCGAAATGCAGCACGCCGTATAACTGGGGGAACGTCATGCTCGGTTCGCCATTCCAGAGAAAGCGGATTGGCGGCATGTCGCTGTCGACTTTGATCCGGCGATCGATGAGGAAGGCATTACCGCGATGCCGCCGAATCTCGCAGTCGGGATGCTTGATGCAGACTTGCGCGTCTTCTTTCGCGTTGAACAGTTGCAACCGCATCTCCGCCAACCACGCGGTGCTCGGCATGCGCACGCCGCGGGACGAGATCCAATAGCGAAGCAAATTGTCGATCCGGTCCTCACCAAGAAGACGGAGCCGGCTCAAATCAACCTGCTCTCCGCTGAGACAATTGGCCAAATCCATTGCGGCTAATTCATCGAGAAGCCGCTGCGCGGATTGTGCGTGACGGGCGGTTCGCGCCAGTCGCTTCTCGAATCCCGGAAAGTAAGTTGCCAACGCAGGCATTGCATGATGGCGAAGCGCATTGCGCGCATAACTGGGATCGGCGTTTGACTCGTCTTCGATATATACGATGCCCCGATTGCCGGCAATGAATTCAAGCTGGGCCCGTGAAAATGCCAGCAGAGGACGCGCGACCACAAGATGCGGATCACCCAGCAATGCCGGCGCCGTATTGAATGCTTCCATCGCCGACAATCCGGCGACCCCCGAACCGCGAAGCAATTGCAGCAGAACCGTTTCCGCCTGATCGTCCTGATGATGTGCCGTCAACAACAACGATACGTCATGCGCACGGCACAGTTGTCCGAGAGCGGCGTAGCGACTGATACGAGCGGCCTCCTCGACTCCGGTCTTGTCGCACCCGGCCAATTGCACCTCACGCGAATCAAAGGATATGTTTTGTGATGCGCATCTTTCCGCGCAGTGTGCAAGCCATCGGGATGCATTTACGCTGATCCCGTGGTTGATGTGAAAAGCAAACAGTTCGATGCGATGCGATGCCGCGTAGTCACGGGCAAGAGTCAACAGAACCGATGAATCCAGTCCGCCACTATAGGCGACGGCCATCTTTAAAGGAACCGCGCCTGAAACGCAAACGCGCGCCAGGATGTCTTCTAGCGCGCGTTCAAATGCGTCTGCGATTTGTGCAAGCGAATGAATCGTCACATCTTATTCCGGCGACGAAATTTCCTTGAAGCGTCCATAGCTCATCAATTTTTCATGGCGTGCGGCGAGCAGGTCCTTGGTTTTGACGCCCTGGAATTGGCGCATCGTGTCTGCCAATGCACGCTTGAGCAGCGCAGCCATTTGCTTCGGATCGCGGTGGGCGCCACCGAGCGGTTCATTGACGATCTTGTCGATCAGGTTCAGTGCCTTCAGCCGATGCGCGGTCAAGCCAAGCGCTTCTGCCGCATCGGAAGCCCGCTCCGACGTTTTCCAGAGAATCGATGCGCAGCCTTCGGGCGAAATAACGGAATAGGTTGCATACTGCAGCATCAGTACTGCATCGCCAACTGCGATCGCCAGCGCGCCGCCCGAGCCGCCTTCACCGATGATGGTGGCGATAAGCGGCACCTTCAGTTCTGCCATCACATACAGGTTGTGACCGATCGCTTCCGACTGCCCGCGCTCCTCGGCGTCGATGCCGGGAAAAGCACCTGGTGTATCGACGAAGGTGAAAACTGGCAGACCAAATTTTTCTGCCAGCTTCATAAGCCGCATTGCCTTGCGATACCCCTCTGGCTTCGGCATGCCGAAGTTGCGCATTGCGCGCTCCTTGGTATCCCTCCCCTTCTGATGACCAATGACCATGCAGGCTTGGCCATTGAAGCGTGCCAGACCGCCGACAATCGACAGGTCGTCCGCATAGGTACGGTCGCCATGCAATTCATGAAAATCCGTGAATATTTCATTCACGTAATCCATGGTGTACGGGCGCTGTGGGTGTCGAGCAATTTGCGAAACCTGCCAAGGCGTCAGCTTTGCATAAATATCTTTGGTCAGTTGCTGGCTTTTCTTGGAAAGACGGTCAATCTCCTCCGAGATGTCGACGGCAGAATCATCCTGCACGAACCGCAACTCGTCGATCTTGCTTTCAAGTTCTGCAATTGGCTGCTCAAAAGCAAGAAAACTCGTTTTACTCATCGTGCCTCCGCTTATCCCCGCAAGGATAGTGTTCAGTTGTTTATTTCACAGGGACAGGGGTGGTATCCAGGCTGCGCCACAAATACCACGTCGCGACCGTCCGCCACGGCTCCCAGTTCGCCGCGACTTCGCGCGCGTCGCTGCGTGACACAGGCTCGCCAGAGAAATAATTGACACTGATTCCTCTTAACAAGCCTACATCGTCCAGCGGCAGAATATTGGGGCGAAGCAAATTAAATATCAAAAACATCTCTGCTGTCCAGCGTCCTATGCCGCGGATTTGGGTCAGGTCAGTAATGACATTCTCGTCATCCATGTCGGCCCACTGATCAACATGGACGCGTTTTGCCTTGAAATGCTCGGCAAGATCGGTGATGTACTCTGCCTTACGCTTGGACAAGCCGCATGTCGCCAATTTTTCGTTGCCGGCCTTCAAGATTTGCGCAGGGGTACATCCGGGACAGACCTCAAGCAGTCGCAACCAGATGGTCTCCGCGGCCTTGACGGAAATTTGTTGCGACAGAATTGAACGTACCAGGGTAGTAAAGGGTTCACTGCGTCCAACGAGATGAAGATCCCCGAACTGAGGGATCAAGCGCCGCATGATGCGGTCGCGCTTCATTAGTTCTTCCTTGGCATCTTGCCAATATGCAGGGACGCAGGATGCCGGCTCGACCGGTTTAAGCTTCGCCATCGGATCAAGCCCTTCGCCAATCGGTCAACCCGCCGGGCTTGTCTTCCAACACGATGCCAGCCGCAAGAAGATTTGCGCGGATGCTGTCCGCCTCGGCGAAATTCTTTGCCTTCTTCGCTGCAGCTCTGGCTTCGATCTGGCGCATGATTTCGGCTTCGGTCAATCCGCCGTCAACATCGCTTGCAGGCGTTGCATGCAGAAATGCCTGCGGATCGCGTTGAAGCAACCCGATCGTCGCGGCCAGATCTTTAAGCTGCCGGGAAAGCCTGGACGATTTTGTGCGGTTAACTTCATTTGCCAGTTCGAATAACACAGCCATTCCGATCGGGCTGTTGAAATCATCGTTCATTGCGTCGATGAAACGTAGTGCATGTCCCTCATTTTTATCCAAGGGAAGATCGTCGGGCGGGGCATCTTTGAGCGCAGTGTAAAGGCGGGTCAAGGCCTGGCGGGCATCATCGAGATGCGCATCGGAATAGTTGAGCGGGCTGCGGTAATGAGCACGCAATATGAAGAAGCGCACCACCTCGGCGTCGTATTTTTTCAGTACATCCCGGATGGTGAAGAAATTGCCGAGCGACTTCGACATCTTTTCATTGTCGACCCGCACGAAGCCATTGTGCATCCAGTAGTTGACGAATGTGCCACCATGTGCGCCTTCAGACTGGGCAATCTCATTTTCATGATGGGGGAATTGCAGATCCTGGCCGCCGCCATGGATGTCGAAATGCTCGCCCAGCAACTCGCATCCCATCGCGGAACATTCAATATGCCAACCTGGCCGGCCGCTGCCCCATTGCGACGCCCATTTTACTTCGTCAGGCTCGGTCTCCTTGGCAGCCTTCCATAACACGAAATCGAGGGGGTCTCGTTTGCCTGCATTAAGATCGACACGCTCGCCTGCGCGCAGGTCATCCAGTGATTTGCCGGACAGCTTGCCATAGCCAGGAAAATCCCGTACCGAATAGTTGACGTCGCCATCGGGGGCTCGATAGGCCAGGCCCCGCTGTTCCAGCTTGCCGATCAGCGCAAGCATCTGCGGCACGTATTGCGTCGCACGAGGTTCGTGATCGGGCTTTTGCACGCCGAGTGCTGCGGCATCTTCATCCATGGCGGCAATGAAGCGCTCGGTGAGTTGAGAGATGCTTTCGCCATTCTCGACGGCCCGCTTGATAATCTTGTCGTCAATGTCGGTGATGTTACGAACATAGGTGACATCCAATCCTGATGTCCGCAACCAGCGTTGCACCATGTCGAACACCACCATGACACGAGCATGACCCAGATGGCAATAGTCGTACACGGTCATGCCGCATACATACATGCGTGCCTTGCCAGCCTGCATCGGAACAAAAGGCTGCTTCTCACGCGCTAGCGTGTTATAGATTTTGATGACACTCATGGGGCAAATTATCTGTTCCGGCTTGCTGCAGTCACCGCACTGGCTTCGCGCATCCTACCGCACTGTCGACGCCACTGCATGGTTGGCGTGATCACAGGATATGATGGATTTGCCGGGATTGTTTGCAGTGTTTATTTTGATAAAATACGCGACCGCGTTGCAGTATAACATTGATAAAAACCCGTTTTGACACAAGTGCCAAACCATGTTCGGACTTGCGGTTGAACTATCGGGCGGCATGCCTTTTCAATAAGATCTTTTGCTGGACCAAGTGCAAAAGTTGCCGTGGGACACGGAAGATACACAATCGAAAACTCTCTGTAAAGAGCTCAAGGAAACCACGATGCAATATTCCCGCCGTACATTCGCACGCCTGGTTGCTGCGGCCTACCTCGCCGCAGCCTTCGGAATTGCCCATGCAGCCGACAATCCCCAAGTACTTCTGAAAACCAGTTTGGGAGACATCACGCTGGAACTGTACCCGGAGAAGGCGCCGAAGTCGGTTTCCAATTTCCTCGAATACGTGAAAAGCGGTCATTACAACGGTACCATCTTCCATCGGGTCATCGGAAATTTCATGATTCAGGGCGGAGGCTTCGACAAGGACATGAAACAGAAACCCACCAATCCTCCAATTGAAAACGAAGCCAAGAACGGCTTGAAGAATGAGCCTTACACGCTGGCAATGGCGCGTACCTCGGCACCGCATTCGGCCTCTGCGCAGTTCTTCATCAACGTCAATGACAATAGCTTCCTGAACCATCCGGGACAGGACGGCTGGGGATATGCGGTATTCGGGAAAGTAGTGAAAGGCAAGGAAGTAGTCGACAAGATCAAGGCCGTCGACACAACCTCAAGCGGCATGTATCAAAATGTACCTGCCAAACCGGTTCTGATCGAATCGGCATCGATCAGCAAATAAGCATTCATAACCCACATAAGGATTACCATGGCTGTCATTTTCACCACCAACCACGGCCAGTTCAAGGTCGAGCTCGACGCGGATAAAGCACCGAAAACGGTTGAGAATTTTCTCAACTACGTGCGTTCCGGCCACTACAACGGCACGATTTTCCATCGGGTGATCGATGGCTTCATGATCCAGGGCGGCGGCTTTGAACCCGGCATGAAACAAAAGCCGACCAATGCACCGATTGAAAATGAAGCGAAGAATGGCTTGAAGAACGAGCCCTATACGCTCGCGATGGCCCGCACATCCGATCCGCATTCCGCATCCTCGCAGTTCTTCATTAACGTGAAAAACAACGGCTTCCTCGATTATCCAGGCCAGGATGGATGGGGCTACTGCGTCTTTGCCAAAGTGGTGGAAGGTACCGATGTGGTCGACAAAATCAAGTCAGTAAAAACTACGCGGGCCGGCATGCATGCCGATGTACCGGTAGAGAATGTTGTTATCGAAAAAGCGGAGATCGTTTGATCGGCCCGTTTCCAGCAATCCGGTGAAGGACATGCTGCCTGCACCGACCGACAAAGCGCAGCCGGCTCCAGTTGCGCTGTTTGTCTCGGATATCCATCTTCAACCGGCGTTGCCAAGAACCACTGAGGCCTTTTTTGCCTTCCTGCAGACGCAGGCATCCCGTGCCGAACAGCTTTTCCTGCTAGGCGATTTGTTCGAATACTGGGCCGGGGATGACGACCTCATCGACAGCTACAACGCGACCGTGGCCGATCGCATTCGAAAGATCAGTGAAGCAGGCGTCAAAGTTTTCTGGGTAGGAGGCAATCGGGATTTTCTGGTCGGCTCGGCGTTTGCAAAGGCAGCGGGCCTGCAATTGCTTGAAGAGCCCTTCGCCATAACGATTGGCGAAAGGCGCATTGCGCTGGTACACGGCGATGCTCAGTGCACCGACGATGCCGGATATATGGCGTTCCGTGCCCAAGTGCGCCAGGCAGACTGGCAGCGCACCTTTCTAGCGATGCCTCTGGCCCAGCGAAAGGCGATTATTGCTGACATGCGAACCGGCAGTCAGGAAGCGCAACGAAGCAAGTCTTACGGGATCATGGATGTGAATCCAGCCGCGATCGATGAACTTTTCCGCAGGACAGGCAGTTCGATCATCATCCATGGCCATACGCATCGTCCTGCCCGGCACGTATACGTCGATGCCGATAATGCAAGTAGTCCCCGTGTGCGCTACGTGCTTCCCGATTGGGACTGTGATACCAAACCTCCACGCGGCGGATGGATCGCAGTGAGTGCCGATGGCGCAATCACCCGCCATGGCCTTGATGGGACAGAGGAAGACTAAAGCCAGCCGGCTTACTCGAACTGCTTCCTGAACTCGTCGAACTGCTGCGTCAACCTTTCAACCTCCTGCCTCAACCGGACAACCTCTTCCTCAAGTTGCGCAACCCGATCGCGGCGCGGCGTCTCAACCTCCGCAGAAAAGCTCGCTGCGGTTTCGTACCGTTGCACGGCGTCTTCGCCGGCAAGCAGGTGCGCGTACCGGAATTCCTTGGTGCCTGGCGCACGCGCCAGCTTCGCAACGAGTGGCGGGTATTTATCGATCAGGAATTGCAGTGCGCCCTCCACTTGCGCAACACCGGAAAACTCGTGCACCCTGCCGCTGCGCGCCCGAATTTCGCCCGCCGTTTGCACGCCTCTAAGCATCAGCATCACCAGGACCGCAAGCTTTTCCTGTTCGAGCGACCACTTCATGCGCATCCGGTGTTCATACTTCACCACCCGTGCGCCAGCCTGCCTGACCTCAGAAACGAGCTTTTTTTCAATGAGGCGCTGCAGCACTTCCTGCACAACTTCCTCCGAGATCGACATGACCGGATCCCTGCTGGAGAGCTGGTTGCATCCGTTTTGCAGCGCATTGAGGGACAGCGGGTAGTTGTCGGGCGTCAGCGCCTCTTTTTCTGCCAATACCGCAAGTACACGAATTTCAAAAGGGTCGAGAAAATTGCTGTCAGTTCCTGATGCGGCTTGCGCTTCAGGATCGCTGTGCCCACTTGTCATCATCCTGTCCTATTCGACCATCTTGTTAAGTTGCTCTGGATTGAACTTCTGCAATTCGGGCAGCACTTCGCAAGACACACCGGCCGCCTTCATAGCAACAATCATTTTTTGAATCTGATTTTCCTGCGCTGCCACATGGCTGATCAAGCCGTGCAAGGCGGCTGACAACGGATCGTCGCCATTTGGGGTCACACCGTAGGCGGCAAACATGCGCGCGGTCGCTTCCTCACGCTGCCGTGTCTGATCTTTTTGGACAATGTGCGCAGGATTGCCGACGGCAGTCGCACCCGGAGGCACTTCCTTGACCACCACTGCATTGGAGCCCACCTTGGCGCCCTCCCCGACGGTGAATCCGCCAAGCACTTTTGCGCCGGCGCCGATGATCGCTCCTCGACCAAGCGTTGGATGACGCTTCGCGCCTTTGCTTAATGAAGTACCGCCAAGCGTTACGCCTTGATAGATGGTGCAGTCATCGCCCACCTCGGCCGTTTCGCCGATCACCACGCCGAAACCATGGTCGATGAAGACCCGGCGGCCGATGGTCGCACCCGGATGGATCTCGATACCGGTCAGCCAGCGGGCGATATGCGAAATAAAGCGGCCCAGCCATTTGAGATTGCGCTGCCAGCACCAGCGCGCCCAGCGATGCATCACGATCGCATGAAAGCCCGGATAACAGGTCAGCACTTCCCATGTCGTGCGTGCGGCAGGGTCACGGTCGATGATGCTGGCGATGTCTTCGCGGAGGCGGCTGAACATAGTGAAACGGGATGGGTGGTCTTGAGAGGTATGTTAACCTGTTGCGACGACCTTTGCTGAAGGAAAGAGGTCGGCATGCAGGTGGCACGCGGCGAGAGAGACCCCGCCGATCGCTCCGGGATCCCCCTTTCCGCCATCAGGATGCGATGTTTAGCCCTTGGCTAGCCTTTGCCGGCGCGCTTCATAAAGACATACCCCTGAAGCCACTGACACATTCAGACTTTCGACTGACCCGAACATCGGGATGCTGACAAGCAAGTCGCAATTTTCCCTTGTCAACCGCCGCATTCCCTCGCCTTCGGAGCCCATGACCAAGGCGGCAGGACCCGAAAAATCCGCTTCGTACAGCGATTTCTCTGCATCATCGGTCGTACCGATCAGCCAGATATCGCGCTCTTTCAATTCCCGAAGGGTTCTTGCGAGGTTGGTTACCGTGATGTAAGGCACGTTGTCGGCAGCGCCGCTAGCCACCTTGGCCGCTGTAGCATTCAGGCCGACCGCGCGGTCTTTCGGTGCGATTACGGCGTGAGCACCGGCCCCATCCGCGACGCGCAATGCGGCGCCCAAATTATGCGGATCGGTTACGCCGTCGAGAATCAGCAGCAGCGGCGGCCCTTCGATCATGTCCAGCAACTCATCGAGATTTCGTGCCAGCGATAACTCCCCGGCCTTGGCCACCACGCCTTGATGCCGACGGGTACCCACCATGCCGTTCAGACGCTGGTCGTCCGCTTGGATGATGCGTACCTTCGCCGCTTCCGCAGCCCGGAGCAATTCCTGCATTCGACGATCATGCCGGGATGCATCGACATAGATTTCTTCCACGGAAGAGGCGTCATGGCGCAAGCGCGCCGTTACGGCATGGAAGCCGAATATCATTTTACTTTTCATCAGGAGCGCTTCTTCTTTCCAGATTTCGCACGAGCTTTTGCTGTACGGTTTTTGTCGGTGGCGCCTGAGGTGGATTTGGTTCGGGTGCCGCGCGTGCTGGAACCCGCTTTACTCGCCGCCTTGCGCGGAGCCTTTGCCTTGACCCCTTTCTCACGCGTCTGCTCACCTTCGGCCCGTCGCGCTTCGTTCTTGAGGACAGTCCTGATGCCCGGCTCAGTGACGAGGCGCAGATCGATCTTGCGGGCGTCCAGGTCGACCCGGCTCACCTGTACCATGACACGGTCGGTCAGCTGGTAGCGTATGCCTGTTCGCTCCCCGCGGAGTTCGTGCCGAGCCTCATCATATTGAAAATAGTCCGCGCCCAGTTCCGTCACGTGCACCAATCCCTCAATATACAAGGCGTCCAGTTGAACGAAGATACCGAATGGCGTCACACCGGAGATAGTACCGCTGAATTCTTCGCCAAGCTTATCGCGAATGAAGTAACACTTCAGCCACGCTTCGACATCGCGTGACGCCTCGTCAGCCCGGCGCTCATTGGCGGAGCAATGAATTCCAAGCGCCTCCCAGATTGCAAGATCACCCTCGCTTTTCTTTTTTCCGGCAGCCTTGTCCTGTGCCTGCAGTTTGCGTGCCGCCGGAGACAATGTGGTGTTCAGGACGCCGGTATCGATACCTTTCGGCTCGTACCGTTTGCCTTGCAGGATCGCCTTGATGGCTCTATGCGTCAGCAGATCGGGATAACGCCGGATCGGACTGGTGAAATGCGCGTATGCCTCATATGCCAGGCCGAAATGCCCAATATTCTCAGGACTGTAAACTGCCTGCTGCATCGAGCGCAGCAACATGGTCTGCAGGAGAGTCGCATCTGGACGAGCCTTTATCTTCGGCAAAAGCTCCGCGTAATCGGATGCTGCCGGCGTGTCGCCGCCGCCCAGATTGAGGCCGGCCTGCTTCAGAAACGTTCTGAGCTGGTTCAGTTTTTCCTTGCTGGGAGCGGCATGAATGCGGAACACACCCTGATGTTTGAAGCGCTTCAGCAGGTCGGCGGCGCAGACATTCGCAGCCAGCATGCACTCCTCGATGACCCGATGAGCATCGTTGCGGGTACGCGGAAGTATTTGTTCGATCTTGCCGGCGGCATTACAGACGATATACGTTTCAGTAGTCTCGAAATCGATCGCGCCCCGCGCATGGCGAGCCTGCAGCAAGGCCTGGAATACCTCGTATAAATGCAGGATATGCGGGACGATCGTCTGGCGCTTGGCCGCCTCCGTGCCCTTGGTATTGGCAAGAATCGCCGCCACTTCGGTATAGGTAAGCCGAGCCGCGGAATGGATTACCGCCGGATAGAACTGGTACGCCTTGATTTCGCCCTTGGAGGTGATCACCGCGTCGCATACAAGGGTGAGGCGGTCCACATTCGGATTGAGCGAACAGAGTCCGTTCGATAATTTTTCCGGCAGCATCGGAATGACCCTGCGAGGAAAATACACCGACGTGCTGCGCTCAAGCGCATCCACATCGAGTGCGTCATTCGGTTTGACGTAATGACTGACATCGGCGATTGCGACAATCAAGCGGTAAGCATTGCTGCGGCCGATTTTCACAGGCTCACAATAGACGGCGTCGTCAAAATCGCGCGCATCCTCGCCGTCAATCGTCACCAGTGGGATATCACGCAAGTCGACGCGATCGACCATGTCGGCATCGCGCACTTCGGAAGGCAGTTTGGCGGCAAGCTTTTTTGCCGCTTCAGAAAACTCATGCGGCACGCCGTATTTGCGTACCGCAATTTCGATCTCCATGCCGGGATCATCGATATCGCCGAGGATCTCGACGATTTTCCCGATGGGTTGCGTGAAGCGTGATGGCTGTTCCGTAAGCTCAACGCTGACCACCTGCCCGGTCTTTGCTTTGCCCGGCGATCCTACAAGCAAAATATCCTGTCCGATCCGCTTATCTTCCGGAGCAACGATCCAAACGCCGTTTTCATTCAACAGGCGACCGATTACGTGAGTATTGGCCCGCGAAACAACTTCCACGATCGTACCTTCAGGCCGACCACGGCGGTCGGTGCCGATGATGCGTACTTGCACGCGATCGCCGTTCAGGACCTTTTGCATTTCCTTCTCGGGAAGGAAAATATCATCGCCGCCGTCATCCGGAATCAGGAAGCCATAGCCTTCGCGATGGCCGCTGATGCGGCCCTCAATAAAGTTGGGTTGATGTGCGAGATGATAATGACCGTTTCGATTCGGCTTGATTTGTCCGTCGCGCTCCATCGCATTCAAGCGGCGCGTCAAACCATCCATCTCATCGGATTTCACATCGAGTGCCGCAGCAAGAGAATTCACGTCTTGTGGTTCTGTTGCGGTGCGTAGGATGCCAAGAATTTCCTCTCGGCTGGGGATTGTGTATGAATATTGGCTCAAAAGAGTACTTCAGTTAATTTTTATTGGTACGAGGTAGTGTAACGGACGAGCGTTCCATTTACCTAACAAGCTTCAAACTTTCGGAGGATTTCACTTTCCGATTAGATTGACATCCTAAATTGTTCAGCTATAATTCTTGTCTTTCGCATCGCCCAGATGGCGGAATTGGTAGACGCACTAGGTTCAGGTCCTAGCGGTGGCAACACTGTGGAGGTTCGAGTCCTCTTCTGGGCACCAAGCTTTATAAAAAGGTCCGCATATGCGGGCCTTTTTTCTTTCTGACACATCCTTCTTTCGCAAAACATCTAACTCGGATCAGCAAAACCTTGGTACGTCCTGCCGGCAAATCTTCCAAGCGCCGCGAACTGCATCTAATCCAACAATCTAATGACCCGAAATCTTGGATATGGATGTGCCTACAGTCCATCCATATCAAACAGCATCGACCGGTGCTTGGTCATAACAGCGCCATAAAACCGTGATTGGATCACAAACTTCGTGACGAAGTTCGATAGTCAATCGCCGTCCTTCAAACGCGCTATGACCTGCTCCGGGCGCATGCTGTCATATTCCTCGAATGGCTGGTGAATCCAGGGGTTGGTTGGCAAATACTCCAAGTAATAATCAGGCTTGAAGGTTGAGCAAGCTTTGCACCAAATGACGGCAGAACGAACCTCGGTCACCATCGGAAAATTCGCTTGCAGGTGCCGCTGCACTTTCGACAAGGTAACGCCCGAATCGGCGAGATCATCAACCAGCAAGACCCTGCCTTCGAGCGAGCCTTTGGTGACGGTGACATGCTTGGCGATGTTGAGCGCGCCCTGCACCGTGCCCGCCTCGGCGCGGTACGAACTGGTCGAGAGGATCGCGAGCGGCAAATCGAATATTCGCGAAAATACATCTCCCGGACGCAATCCACCTCGCGCAAGGCAGAGGACCTGGTCGAATTTCCAGCCGGATTCATGAACAACTCGCACTAATCCCTCGATGGATCGATGGTAATCATCCCATCCGACCCAAAGATGCTTGTCGTCAGAAACAGGCAGTGGCGTGTTTTTCATGAGCCTTACTGGAAAGGATGTCGCAAAACGATCGTTTCTTCTCTGTCAGGACCCGTGGAGACCATGTCGATAGGCACGCCGACAAGCTCTTCAATTCGGGCAATATAAGCACGCGCATTGGCTGGCAATGCATCCATCGATTTGGCGCCGACACTGGATTCTTTCCATCCTGGCATTTCTTCATAGATCGGCTGACAACGGGCCGCATCTTCCGCGCCTACGGGGAAAATATCCGTCTTCTTCCCATCGAGCGTATAACCGGTACACAGCTTCAATGAATCGAGCCCGTCCAGCACATCAAGTTTGGTCAGGCACATTCCGGATACGCCGTTAATCTGTACCGAACGACGCAGCAGTGCCGCGTCAAACCATCCGCAGCGACGAGCACGTCCAGTGACTGTACCAAACTCGTGCCCGACGCTGGCAAGATGCTTGCCTATCCCAACATCAGTAGGCAATTCGGAAGGAAATGGTCCGGAACCAACCCGGGTCGTATAGGCCTTGGTGATACCTAGTATGTAATGCAGCATGTTGGGCCCGACACCAGAGCCTGCGGCAGCATTTCCGGCAACGCAGTTGCTCGACGTCACGAACGGATACGTGCCATGATCGACATCAAGCAAACTGCCCTGTGCACCTTCGAAAAGCAAGCTGCCGCCGGCTTTATGTTCGGCATAGAGAGCGCTAGACACATCAGCGACCATCGGCGCAATACGAGGCACTGTCGACAAGGCGTCGTCCAGGGTTTTCTGAAAATCGACAGCCTGCGCGCCCAGATACTGGGTCAGTACGAAGTTGTGGTAATCAAGGTTTTCGCGCAATTTTTCGGTAAAGCGCTTCTCGATCAGCAGATCGGCGACCCGGATCGCACGCCGCGCCACCTTGTCTTCGTAGGCAGGACCGATGCCCTTTCCTGTGGTGCCGATTTTTGCGGCGCCTCGGGCGGCTTCACGAGCGGCGTCGAGTGCGGTGTGATAAGGCAGAATAATCGGACAGGCCTCGGAGACCTTGAGCCGAGAGGCGACCTCCACGCCGATCGATTGAAGCTTATCAATTTCCCTCAGCAGATCAGGCACCGACAACACTACCCCATTTCCGATATAGCAAGCAACGCCAGGGCGCATGATGCCGGAAGGAATGAGTTGCAGAGCGGTCTTTTGCCCGCCAATAACCAGCGTGTGGCCGGCATTATGGCCGCCTTGAAAACGCACGACGCCCTGCGCATGATCCGTAAGCCAATCGACGATTTTTCCTTTGCCTTCATCGCCCCACTGGGTACCGATGACCACCACATTCTTTGCCATGCTTTTAACCTAAGTTTTTTAGAATCCAATTTCCGCTATCGATTTCGAGCGTGCGGTCGCAGTCGAACTCGTCCTGATCATTTTCGTGGCCCGGCAGGCTTTGGATGACAATTTCCCCTGCTCTGCGCAGCTCCGCGATTTTAGCTCTCAGACCGGCATCCTGGCCCCATGGCGCACGAACCGCCCGTCGACGACCGGCAACCGGCACCAGGCGCGCCAGTTCCCGCAAGTCCATTGAAAATCCGGTTGCCGGACGTGCCCGGCCGAATGCCTCGCCGACTTCGTCATACCGTCCGCCGCGAGCGACGGCATTGGGGAGCCCCGGAACATAGGCGGCGAACATTGCGCCGCTGTGATAGTGATATCCGCGCAGGTCGGCCAAATCGACAGTAACACTTGCCGCTCCAGCCAATTTGATTAACGCGTCGAGTTCATCCAGCGCCTTCGCGATGCCTGGAAGTGACGGCAAGATCTTGCGTGCCCGCGAAACAGTCTCGGCGTCCCCATAGAGTCCGGGAAGGGCGAGCAGCGCATTGCGCGTCTCTGCCGCAAAATTTCCGCTGATGGTTTCCAAACCGGGAACATCTTTTGACTCCAGCAAACCGAACAACGCAGCTTCCTGCTTCCTGGCTTGCATATCATTTGCGATGATTGCCCGGAAAACGCCGACATGACACAGATCGAGTCGAACCTTTTCGAATCCAGCCAATGCAAGGGAGGCTAAAGCGAGCTCCTGGATTTCGGCGTCGGCCTCCAGCCCGGCATGCCCATAGATTTCCACGCCAATCTGCAACGGCTCGCGGGTTGCGTGTAAACCTGACGGACGTGTATGCAATACACTTCCCGCATAGCACAAGCGCGTCACCGAAGTACGGTTCAACAGGTGGGCATCGATACGAGCGACCTGCGTCGTCATATCTGCGCGAATACCCATGGTCCGGCCGGAAATTTGATCTACCAGCTTAAACATGCGCAGATCCATGTCCTGACCAGCGCCAGTCAACAGCGACTCGAGATACTCGAGCATCGGGGGCATCACCAGCTCATAGCCGTAGAGCCGGAAGTTGTCCAGCATCGCACGCCGCAAGTCTTCAATCTTACGGGCTTCGGACGGCAATACATCCGCGATGTTTTCAGGAAGGAGCCAGTTCGGCATGGAAGGAAAACAAATGCTTGAGGAAAAATCGGTCTAAGAAAGCCTCAACGTCACGCGGCTGCTCGGCGCATCAGTGAGTATATGCAACATGGTCGATGCCATGGAACATGGCAAAAGAATGCTGTGGCCTCTGAAACAAGCCTGCAGCATTCTTCGTAACTGTGAAGGTCTGTATCACTTCTTCGCAGGCGCAGCAGCGCCTGTTCCAGCCGAAGCACTCTTGAAATATCGGAAAAACTCGGAATTCGGATCGATCACCATCAGATCATTCCGGTCCTTGAAGCTTGAACGATAGGCTTCGAGGCTACGGTAGAACCTGAAAAACTCCGGATTCTGTCCGAATGCCTGCGCATAGATTTGCGATGCCCTGGCATCGCCATCACCCCGGATTTTTTCAGCGTCGCGATATGCTTCGGCCAGAATCACGGTACGCTGCCGATCCGCATCTGCACGAATTTTTTCCGACTCGGCAGCACCAGTTGAACGCAGTTCGTTAGCAACGCGGGCACGCTCCGATTTCATCCGGTCGTACACCGAAGCATTGATCTGCTCAACGTAATCGACGCGTTTAAGGCGTACGTCTACGATCTCAACACCGATCTGCTTTGCCTCGTTGACGACCTTTTTCTCAATCGCATCCATTACCTTGCCACGCTCGCCGGAAATCACTTCACGTACCGTACGCTTAGTAATCTCTTCGTTAAGTGCCGCCTTCACAATCTGGGACATACGGTCGTTCGCACGCCGCTCATCGCCGGTGAAACTGACGAAATACAGTCGTGGATCGACGATCCGCCACTTGACGTAAGCATCGACCAGAATGTTCTTTTTTTCAGCTGTAATGAAACGGTCGGCCTCGGGCGTATCAAGAGTAAGGATGCGCTTGTCCAGGAAAATGACATTTTGAAACGGCGGCGGCAGTTTAAAGTGCAGTCCCGGCTCGGAAATAACTTGCTTGACCTCACCCAGCGCAAAAACAATCGCATATTGACGCTGATCAACAACGAACAGTGTTGAAAACAGGATCGACAGAGCGATCAGCGCAATGATGATAAAAGAGATTAGGCGATTCATTATCGAGTCTCCCGATCACGTGATTCCCGTCCGTCGCGCGTCCTCGGATCCCTCTGGCGTTCGCCATCTTGTGACCGAAGTTGATCAGCGGTCGGCGGCACGGGATTACCGGTCGGCGCGGGCGTTACCGTCGCAGGCCTCGCCGCGTCCGCGGCACCTTGGGAAATCAGTTTATCCAATGGCAGGTAGAGCAATTGATTTCCTGTACGGGCATCGACCATCACTTTTGTCGTATTTGCGAAGATTTGCTGCATGGTATCGAGATAGATCCGGTCCCGCGTAACGGCCGGCGCCTTTTCGTATTCGACCAGAACCTGTTTGAAGCGGGAGGCGTCACCATCGGCCGCCGCAACCACTCGAGCACGATACGCCTCTGCTTCCTGCATCAGACGCGAGGCCGCACCGCGAGCCCTTGGAATAACGTCATTTGCATAGGCCTGCCCTTCGTTTTTCTGACGCTCCCTGTCCTGTCCGGCTTTGACAGCGTCATCGAATGCCGCCTGGACTTGTTCAGGTGGCTGGACTGCCTGCATCGTGACGTTGGTGATCATTACACCGGAGTTATACAGATCCAATATTTGCTGCATCCGCTGGCTGACATCGAGCGCCACTTTCTCACGCCCTTCGTACAGCACAAAATCCATTTTGCTTCTGCCGACAATCTCCCGGATGGAGGTTTCCGCAACCTGACGGACCATTTCCTCCTGATCACGGTTGTTGAATACCCACTGCGACGCATCCTTCAATCGATACTGAACTGCAAACTGGATATCGATAATGTTTTCATCATCAGTAAGCATGAGCGATTCGTTCGGCTGCTTGTTCTTGATGCTGGAACGATAGCCAACTTCGACGGTCCGAACCTGCGACACATTGACGATTTCATGACTTTGAATCGGATAGGGCCAACGCCAGTTAAAGCCGGCCGGGGTAGTGTGACTGTACTTTCCGAAAGTCAAAACCACCGCAGTCTGACCTTCCTGCACGATAAAGAAACCACTGACCAGCCAAAGAAACGCAATAATTGCGCTCACCAGACCGATGCCAATACCTGCGCCTTTCATATCCGGTGTGAAACCGCCCCCGTCACCTCCTCTGCCACCGCCCTTGTTTCCGAACAGGCGGTTCAGGCGCTGATTGAAATCCCGCCATAGCTGGTCGAGATCGGGCGGACCATCACCTGGTCGTTTTCCATCGTGATTTGGCTGCTGGCCATTGTCTTGTGAACCGCGGCCCCAACGAGGATCGTTCAGAGAAAATTTCAAGCCTATTTTTTTTAGCAAGGAAAAGGGCATTCTTTGGCTATCCGGTTTATACAATGGTTTGCAATGCTGACTGATTATTTTGATTGTTATTGGGTTCGTGCATCGTGATGCTCATCGACCGGCAGGCGATCCAGATGCGTCAGCGCATCCGCTTTTGCATATTCAGCGATGG
>JAESFT010000404.1_pt1 | contig 28762 bp, 17 predicted proteins | sample 9269451 | NCBI WGS metagenome assembly JAESFT01 (sample SAMN14502557, study PRJNA617106) | algae metagenome | isolation source: Scytonema hyalinum WJT4-NPBG1 and co-occurring heterotrophs from well... | place: USA: Mojave Desert, Joshua Tree National Park, California | collected 2006-05-25
CTCACTGTGGCGGATTTCGTCTCGGGTGCGCTCACCCGGCAGCTCCAGTGGTATGAAAACGGGCGGCATGGGGTCGCTACGCTTGTTCTCCGGGAGGATCAGTGCTGGCATCGCACCTGCCGCAAGAGGGTCTTGCTAGCCTACAAGGCCAAGACTCCCGGCGGTGTTGCCGTCGACATTCAGGTCGCCCAAACGCTGGAGGGGTATGGCCCAGCCTATGCTCGGGCCCAGGCTGCTTTGCCTGATCTGTGCGACGACCCATGGCCCTTCAGAAGGGGTCTCGCCTCTCGCTGCCCGCATTGCCGGAGAGAGATCCGCTACCAGAGCCAAGACTGGGCAGGCCAGCCAACCACTTACACCAATCCAGTGGATACCAACACTTCACTCGGACCGAGGGTCCATGTTCCGATCGGGGTCACCGTTCCCGAGGGGGGAGGTCCCCTTGGCTTGACCCCACATGCCGCATGGCACTGGGGTCCTGAGATCCGGTGGACCGACTGGGCTCGCTTCGGTGGCATTGGGCACATCTCCCACCATGAGCCCGAGCCGCCTTCGAAACGCCTGCACATGAAGGCGGGCTGATGACCTTTCCAGTTCTAAGCAGCACGAGAGCCAGAGGCATGTTGAGTACTGGTCACACCGACCCCAATCAGGCCCTTACGCCAGGACTGGAGGGCGGCTCTGACCGGTCGAGCCGTTTACGCAAGATCATCCACGTCGACATGGATGCCTTCTACGCATCAGTCGAGCAGCGCGACGACCCGGAGCTGCGTGGCAAGCCTGTTGCTGTGGGTGGCTCGCGTGAGCGGGGCGTTGTGGCCGCCGCAAGCTACGAGGCGCGCCGCTTCGGCATCCATTCCGCCATGCCTTCCGTCACAGCTAAGCGGAAGTGCCCGGAGCTCATCTTCGTGCCGCCTCGGTTCGACGTCTACAAGGCCGTATCCCACCAAATTCGGGCGATCTTCGCGGAGTACACGCCGCTGATCGAGCCGCTCTCGCTCGATGAAGCGTACCTTGATGTGACTGAGAACCTGAAGGGCATCCCGTTTGCCAGGCAGGTTGCACAGGAGATCCGCGCCAAAATCCGGCAGGAGACGAGCCTGACTGCGTCAGCCGGCGTGTCGTACAACAAGCTCCTAGCCAAGATGGCGTCCGACCAGCGCAAGCCGGATGGGCTCTTTGTCATCACACCCGAGATGGGGCCGCTCTTCGTCGAAACCCTGCCGGTAGGCAAGTTCCATGGCATCGGCCCGGCCACTGCGGCGAAGATGAGTCGGCTCGGCATTCACACGGGCCTGGACCTGAAGCAGCAGCAGCTTGCCTTCCTACAGGAGCACTTCGGCAAGGCAGGAGGTCACTACTACGCCATCGCGCGAGGCATCGACCAGCGGCCGGTCCGGCCTGATCGCATTCGCAAGTCCATTGGTGCCGAGAACACTTTCGCGGCGGATCTGATGCATTTTGAAGTGATGAGGTCCGAACTCCAGCCTATTCTCGACAAGGTCTGGCGCTATTGCGAGCAGTCGGGTGTTCGAGGCCGAACGGTGACACTGAAAGTGAAGTACGCGGATTTTCAGCAGATCACCCGCAGTCGCTCCTTCCCTGTTAATGTCCAGAGTAGGACCATGCTGGAGCAGGCGAGTCTCGAGCTACTTTCGGTACTTTTCCCCATGCGCAACAGCGTGCGCCTGTTAGGCATCACCCTATCGACACTCACCATCGAGCAAGAACTCAAACATCCGCAGCTGGCATTGGCGCTGTAGATTGGTCTAGACCTTCAGGTGTAACGTTGACACCAGTGTGCGTTGGGCACTTCAACAATGGGTGTCGCTGAGGTGCTGTGTACCACCTCTTTGTACCACCCGAGGTGGCGCTCAGCCGAGTGCTTCGTCGTCATGAGTAGTCTCGCATGGTCAACACGCATAACCCGTTTGCAGTCGCCGTTCAGAAGTCGGTTCACCAAGGGCGCCAATTGCCGTGCTTGGCTAGGGAGCTTCAAGCACCAACGCGCGAAGTCCATCGGTTCAGTGATGACGCGCAAGCTTTGATCCGGCACCTGATTGACACCGGCGAGATCCGGTACGCCTTCAGCGCAGGCAGGCTCATCATCTCGTATCATGAGATCCAGCATTACCTACCTTACGGAACCGATGTCTCCGATTGGAGCTAGTCGGCACGACGCCGCAAAACAGGGACAGGGGCAAGCCCCTTAACCGCCCTAAAGGTATTAGCTGAGCCCTGCTCTATGTTGGGACGGCAGTGCCCGGCACCTTGAGAAGCAACACATGAAGGCGCTTTCAGTCCAATCACCGGCCGCACTCGTGTCGATGCCGTTGGAAGTGCCCGCATTGGTACAAGGCTCATGAAAGCACAAAACATACAGCCCCTTCGCGGCGACTGGAGCGACGACAACACCGTCCACCTCAACATCACGGAAGTCGACCCCGCGTCTGAGTCGCCCTGCGCTGGATCGCTCTCCGCACTCGCCTCTTTTTCTGCGACCGCCTTCCTGGCTGAAGACACCCCTGCGCCCGGTTTCGTGGTCGAAGGCCTCTTCCCCCGCGGCGATGTCACAGTGTTCGCCGCCCGTTCCGGTATTGGCAAGAGCTTCCTCAAGCTTCAGGCCGCACTGTGCGTCGCGACGGGCCAGCCTTTCCTAGGCCAGACTGTCCAACCCGGCGTCGCCGTCGCTCTGTTCTGGGAGGACCCAATCCACGTTCTGCGCGAACGGCTCGTCGGCCTCCTCGACGCGCTCGGCCTAACGGCGGAGGACGTGGAAGGCCGGCTCGTCCTCGACTGCCTCGACCCCAACGATCCCGACCGCCACGTGCTCTGGCGCGATGGCAGGCCGACGCACGCCTTCCACGATCTCGACAACTTCCTGGCGAGCGTCGAGGACCCCGCCCTGCTCGTCATCGACACCGCCAAGATCGTCTACCATGACTCAATGGTCGACACTGAGACCGTGCGCTACTTCATCGGTGCCCTGCGGATGCTTGCCGCTCGGCGTAATGTCGCGATCGCGCTCGTCTCGCATGTCAATAACCGCGGCGAGACCTCAGGCACCTTGGAATGGCAAAACCACGCCCGCGCGGTCGTCCACATCAAGCCCAACGGCGACCACTTCTGTCTCGAAGTCATCAAGACGAACTACGCTGCGCCGACGCCGCCGCTGCCCATCGTCCGCACCGTGAACGGTGCATGGGCCCTGCGCACCGAGGCGGAGACGATCCGAACCGGCACCGATCGGCCCAAACCGAAGACCCCCGCCGAACGCGCCCGACAGGCCTTCTTGGAAGGCCTCGACACCATCATTGAGCCCTTGTCGCCCAACAAGAACTCGCCCAAAGGCAACTACGCCCCCAGGCGGATCGCTAGATTGCTCAGGACCAAGCAGCTCAAAGTCAATCACTATGCTCTCGAGGCCGCTATGGCCGAGCTGCTCACCGATGGTACGATCACCAAGGTTCCCGGACCCGGCAAGCACAAGGCTATGATCCTCGAGCGCGCCAAGGGCGAGGTATGACGGCGTACCCGAGCTGAAACCCAGGCCTCTTCGAGTTCGGGACGGCTTAGGCCCGGACTTCGGAGCGGCCAACGCACGGCAACCACGGCACTTTTCGCCCCATTGAGCCGCCGTCCATACTAGCCTGAGAAGCATTGAAGCGGGCTTCTCAAGCAGACTTGTAACCGCGCTGTCCTGACCCCTCAGCCGACATGACCCGCACCCGTTTCACCGTTACCGAAGTCCGCGCCGAGCTTCGCGCCCACGGTGTCGAGCCCGCCTTCGACACTTACGCCAACCCGAGCCAGCCGCTCGCCTTCCTCTGCTTCTGCCCCGAGGGCCGCCCGGGCACGATCACCTTCCGGGCTCTTCATTATCAGAATGTCCGCCCACTCTGTCCCGATTGCCGCCGCGGCGCCCAACAGGCCCGTATGCGCGCCAACCGAAGGGACCAGAAGAGTCCGACCCCACCGGGCAAAACCGACACCGATGTCGGAAACCACAACGCCCTCCAGCGGGCCGACATCGCCGCCCGCATCGTCGCCCTGTTCGTTGAACACGGCGCTCGCCCACTCGACCCCTACGTCAACCAGTCCACCCCAATGCGCTTCGTCTGCGGTGGCCCCTGCGGCGGCAACATCCAACAGATCACCCCCGTCGCTCTCCGCTCAGGCCGCCTCCCACGCTGCCGTTCGTGCCAAGCCGCCGCCCGCCGCCGCGGTCCCGATCACCACCGCTACAACCCCGACCTCACTGATGCCGATCGTGCCCGCCCCCGCACTGCCGCCGACCGCCGCTGGGAAAATGCTGTTCGTCAGGCCCACAACGACACCTGTGTCATCTCTAACCGCCGCGGCACCGCTCCGCACCACCTCTACGACCACTCCAGCCACCCCGAGTTGCGCCTCGTCCTCCAAAATGGCGTCTGCCTCACCCGCAAGCTTCATCGTGAGTTCCACGACGCCTTCGGCTACGGCGGCAACACCCACGCCCAGTTCCTCACCTTTTACGAGACCCTCACCGGCAGCGCCTGCCTCATTCCGGACCCGCTCAGCCTCGACCCGGGCCTGCGAGAATTCGTGACCTGAGCCCTGCGCTGAAGTCCGCTATCCAACCATCAAGGTTGGCCGATAGCGGCTCGGCAGCTTTCGGCATCTAGGCGGCGGAAGCGGACGTTCTCTCACTCGTCTCAAGGTCGCGATCCGACCCTCAACAGACTTTGAGAATATCCGCTCCTTGCATGATGTTGATATTCTCTGCGACCAGCCGCTCGGGCAGGAAACCCGGACTAGGCGAACGTCGCAGGCTGGGCGACAGAGCGGTCGGTTAGTGGGTGTCCAGCGCATCGCGATAGTCGTTCAGGCCGGCGTCGACCGACGAGGGAGCCTCGATCCACTCGCGCATCGGCAGGCCCGTGACTGGGTCGCGCGCCGGGATGGGGAGCATCATGATGCGCTTCACCGCCGCGCGGCGCTCCTCCTCGGTGATCTTCTCCTCCTGCATGTTGTCCCAGTCGCGGCCGTCCGGATAGCCGCCGACCATCAGGATGTCGGAGCTCGACCCCACCATCTGGTGCGAGACGCCGGCCGGCATGACGATCACGTCACCCGCCTCGATGTGGACCCTCGTCCCGCCGTGGCCGAACAACTCCACCTCCATCCAGCCGACCGCGCAGCCCAGACATTCGTGGGTGGTCAAGTGGAAATGCGGGTAGGTGTAGATGCCGGGATAGCTCCAGTTGTTGAGCCAGCCGTTCTCGCGAAAGCGCGCCCTGAGAGCGTCGGCACCCCCGCCGGAGGTCGCGCCGCGATGCACGAGCAGGGGAAACCGGCTGTTGGGCAGCATGCCCGTCGGTCGCGATGGGTATCGTTCGGCTTCTCGCATGACACACTCCCCAGAGAGTCAATCCCCAAGCCGCCGCGCCTCGCCCTCGGCCCGTAGCGGCTGGACGTGGCGCAGGCGGGCGCGTGATTGAAACCCGCAGAACCAGGCTCGACAAGGATCTTGGCTGCCCACGCCTGACGCAATGGAGCTCGCGGCTGTCGCGTGACGGCGTCTAACGTGCCTCAGTGCGCCGCCACTCCCAGGTATCGCTGCTGCGCGCCCTCATCCGATGCGAGCTGCGCGGCCGGCATTGAGGCCGCAATCCGGCCGTTCATCATGATCGCGACGCGGGCGCAGACGGCGAGCGCCATCGCGAGCTTCTGCTCGGTCAGGAGCAGGCCGATCCCGTCGTCGCAAAGGGTCCTGAGAGCGTCGACGAGGTGGTCCACGATCACGGACGCGAGCCCCTCGGACGGCTCGTCCATGATGACGTAGCGCGGGTTCATCAGAAGGGCGCGAGCGATGGCTAGGGTGCGGCACCGGTTCGTGCGCTGCGGCGCCGAGAACACATCGCCGACCGGCGATGCGGTGCAACACGGCTTGGGCAGCCAAGTCATCGATGCCATCACAAACCGGTCGCCCATATCCGCCATGGCACTGACGCGCGATCTCGCCCCGCGGCCCTGATCTCAACCGGACGAGCGACGGGAGCCGCGCAGCGTCGCCATGCCACCCGAGCGAACTGGCGTGGCGCGCTCCGGCTCTGCCCATCGAGGAGCCGTCGCTCCCTCGTCACCCGGGTCTACGACACCTGCACCCCGTCACCCGGCCCCAAGCGCCTCCGCCACTGGGTGAAAGCGTCGGCGACCGTGTGGAAATCGTGCAGGTGCGCACCGGTCGCCATGCCGAGGTAGAGGTCGACGACCTCCGGCAGCATGCGCATCTCGTCGGCGAGAGACAGGATCTCGAGACCGGTCGCTGCGTCGCTCCCGCGACGTCGGCGGCCGTCGTGGGAGCCCAGGAACGGATCGACCGACGAGAAGAAGCCCAGCTTGCGCGGTACCGGGCCGTCGAACGCCCGGGTCAGGGCGTGGCCGAGCGGCTCGACCCAATCGGGATAGCTTCGCCGCAGGGCCGCCCCTGCCGCGAACTGGGCGCGGCGGTCACCCGAACGGAGCTGCCGTTGTAGGGCGACCGCGAGTGCGTGGCCGACAGCCCGGTCCATGACGAGGGCACCGGACTGTGCATGCAGCTGCTCGAGCGCCGCCCGGTTCGACGTCTCCAATGCTCTCGATTCATCGGTGGCCAGGAACTGCCGAAAAGTTTCCCAATCTCGACTGGTGACACCCGAGAAATGCGAGCGCCAGTCCACGAATCGGAGAAGCTCGAAGCTCGACGAGGTGTCCAGGCTCGCGAGAATGCGGATCGCACCGGATCGGTGTGCAGCGGCAGGAAGCTGCTTGGCGTTACGGAAGCGCCCGACCAGGGAACCGACCAGATCGGAAGCGCTCAGCTTAGAGCGCATGCCCGAGATCACGCCATAGATGACCAAGTTCCAGAACAGTTCAGTCTCATCCAGGTTACGCGGGAGCTGGAACATCCCTCCGCCGATCAGCTGGCGCGTAAAGGGCCGAGCGGTATTCCGGATGGCGCTATCGAAGGCGTCGTCCCGGGCGGCCCACCGCAGGAGCGCCGTCAGGGCCCGCCGGCGCGGCTCGTCGAGGTCCACGAGGTTGTCGAGATCGTTACGCACGAGAGACAGCAGCGCTTCGTCCGCGCCTCGGTACAACCGGCTCCGCTGAGGGAACGACCACCGACCCGAGCGGTAGAACACCTCGGCGAGAACCCCGAACACAGGGGCGTCATCGTCAAAGCTTGCCGGGAGCCGATCCGCCAGCAGACCGAAGAGGTCGTCGGGCGCCGCCAAGAACGCCTTCCGGCTGCGAGGGTTGAGGACGCCCGCGCGAACGGCCGAGGGCGGCAGCCGTCCCAAGGCCTTCAACGGCAAGCGCCGGCCGAGCCTGGCTTGCAGCAGGTCCTTGGCGTCCCCGGCGAGATCGTCGACGGCGGCCGCGAGCCGCCGCGCGATCGCGGGGCTGAGCAGGGCGTCGGCCTCCGCGAGGCGGGGATCCGGGTCGAGCAGATGATGATATGCCAGCTCGATGGCCGCATCGCGATCGCCGGCTTCGGCGCGCTCTCGGAAATAGGCTATGGCGAGCCCGTTGGCACGGGCGTAGGCGGAGCGATCGTGGCGCCGCATGTAGTAGAGCGTGGCCCGCCGGACCTCCACGCGGTGGCGCAGCATCCCGCCGCTCCGCTCGACGAGCCACGTCTCCCTCTCCAGCCGCCGGAACAGCTCCGCCGCGGCCTCATCCTTGTCCGCCGTCAGCTCGACAGCCCCCGCCGGGGCCATCACGTCCCTGATTATCTCGGGCGTTACCGCACGCACGACGAGGCCCGGGTTGGCGATCGCCCTGACCGACCTGTCCGCGATATGCGCGATCATCCGCCTGATGAGGATCCCGAGGACGAGGAGCTCGCCAAGGCCGGCGTCCTCCCCCAGGGTCCCGTCGGCGCCTGATAGCCCCTCGACGAGGGAGGCGATGGCGGACGCACGGTTCTCCTGCTGACGGAGCCACTTCGTCACAATTACAACGTGCAGGGGGCTCCCCTGCAGCGCCGGCGCGAGTTTCGCGAGCTGGTCCGGCGGCAGCGTGAGACCGATCCTCTCGCAACGCAGCCTCAGGAGCTGCCTCGTTTCCAGGCGCGTCAGCGGTTCGAGAGGGACGAGCTTCACAGGGATGGATAGGCGCAGGGACGTCCGTCCCGCGAGCACCACCCGAAGATTCGGCCACGCGACCTTGTCCGGCGCCTGCAAGGTCGCGATCAGGGCGTCCACCCCCTGGACGGCCTCGCTGTCGTATTGAAGGAGCTCGACCGTATCGAAGATGAACAGCACGGGTGGGCGCGGGGACCCGAGGCCGTCCAGGACATGCCGCAGGCGTCCACAGAAATAGTGTAGATCGGAACGGGTTTCCGAAACCTGCTCGAAGATGCCGGCGCTCCGGGATTGTTCGTCGATGGCGTCCCGCAGTTCGAGGCGCAGGCGGTGAAGCGAATCGGAAAGCCCGGGAAAGTAAGCCGCGAGCTGGAGCGAGGCTTCAATCAGCAATTGCCGCGGGTCGCGCGGCGCCAGCGAGGCGCGATCGAAGTCATAGTAGACGAAGGGAATGCGAAGCCCTGGGTGTAGGGCGTGGTCCAGAACGAATTTCGCGAGGAGCGAGGACTTGCCCACGCCGCCGATCCCCTCGATCGCGAGGGGCGTGGTCTCGGAGGAGGTGAAGGGAAGGGCCGCGAGCACGCTGGAGAGCGCCCGCCTAGCGTAATCCCGCAGCTCCTCAGGGGGAAGGACGCCCACATAGGCCCTCAGCTGCTCCATCTGCTGCTTGCGACCGACGAAGTGATCCTTCGCCTCGCCCGGGGGCCCGCCCGCCCCGCGCCCGACGAGGTCACAGAAGGGGTCCAGGATGCTGCGGCGCTGCTGAGCTCGGCGCACGTCCGCGATGGACGGTTGCGACGACGCCCATTCGGACCCGCCGATCCAGCCCGCGACGTTGACCAGCGCTTCGAGCTCCTCCTCACGCAGCGCGTCGAGGTCGAGGACCTCACCCGCCAGGACCCTGCGGAGCAGCCTGCCCTCCGGGTCGTCCTGGCGCTCCGGCGGCTCGGCGAGGGCCGAGGCGAGCCGACCTGCGCGCCGAGCGGTCTCGATGGCGTGGCGTCTGATCTCGGGCTTGACCTGCCAGGCTTGCCCCTGCGCTGACATGACGACCCTCGAGGCGGCGAGAACTGATTCGATCTCGGGAGAATCCGGCCCGATGCCGATCTGGGACGGGAGGAAGCTTCCGCTCAGCGCCGCTTGGAGAAGCGCGGGGCTGGAGGCGATGTACCTGGCGTCGGCGGACGCCGCCTGGCTCGACGCCGCGAGCGAGCTCTTCAGCTGCTCCGGGTCGAAGCCTGCGGCGCTGAGCCTTTCCGAGAGGAACGGGTCCATCATAGCGACCGTTTCCTGACGGCCAGAGCACTCTTCAGCGCCGCGAGGGCGGACGCCGCCAGCGTCTCGAGATCCCGGTTCGGGCTGTCGGGCTCGAGCGCGGGCACGGTGTTCATCATGAAATCGTAGAGCATCACCGCGGTGTCCCTCTTGTACCCGTCCCAGTCGCCCCTGCTGAGGAACGCGGCGCTCATCCATTCCGCGAACTCGTCCACGCCGATATCGGCGGTCGCGATCTCCTCATGGACGTAGCTCACGGAACTCTCCCGGATGAAGTCGGGCACGTGGCCGATGAAGAGCCAGCGCAGGCCTCTCAGTCCCGGCGACACGTTCGCCTCGAGGTCGGTGGTGCCGACCAACCCGGCGAGGCATTCGCGCATCCGCCCCTCGACAGGGTAGCGATGCAGGTCGTCGATGGCGATCCAGATCGGCTCCCGGAGGCCCCGTGCCTCGCCCGCGACGGCTTCGATCGGGCCGGGCGCGTCCCCTTGCGTGAGCGCGCCGAGGGAGCGCGCGTGCGCCTCGCATAGGTCGCCGAACCATTGCGGCAGATCGGTGGCGAGCCATCGCGCGATCTGCCTCTCCTCCGTGGGTGGCGGCGGGATGGTCGCCCGGTCTGGGGCAAACCCCAGCTGGCTGGCGATGTTGAAGAGAACGGCGTCGGGCGCGAGCCCAGCCAGCTCGCCGGCGTTCAAGACGAGCGCCGAGGCGCGCCGATCGCGGACGATCGCCTTGAGGATCTCCGTCGAGAAGCTCCTGCCCGTGCGCCCCGTGCTGCCGGGACGATCCTCCACGACGATGATCCGCTGCCCCGTGTCGACGGCCGATAAGTCCAGGATGGCGTCGCGAAGGCGCATCCGGCCGAGAAGCGGGCGCGGCTTCGCCGGGTCGTCGCTCACCGACCAGAGCGCCATCTCGCGCGACGGAGCGGCCCCCACCAGTCCGGCCGGGATGAGGGGCGCGGCGGGCTTGAGCAGGACGCCCTGGTTGCATTCGGCAGTGACGGCTTGCTGGTCCGGGCTCGTCGGGTAACCCGCGTTGTGGAAGCCGATCAGGCCCGTATCGGCAAGGAAGCAGGGCGACCCGGAGGATCCGCCGGAGGCCTCCGTCCGGTACCAGATCCGAGTTCCGCCGGTCTGGCCTGGCCCCGACTGAACCGCCTCGCCCTTATCCCAAACCTGGGGACCTCCCCCCGGGTGCTGCACGATCGCGATCACCTCGCCTGGGGACGGCGCGGCCTGAAGGTCCTTGAGCGACACCCAGCCGCGGATCCGTCCCCCTCCGGCAGCCGTCGCCTTCGCGCCGATCGGCGTCGAGAGGCGGACCACGGCGCAATCGAAGCATCGCGTGACGTCGGGCGGGGCGCCGAAGACGTGCCGGACGCCGTCGTCCCCGTGCTTCGGGCTCCGCCATTCGAGCCAGGCTCCCGACGCCTTGACGACGCTCACGTCGTCCGGTGGAGACCACGGGTCGAAGCCCGCGATCGGAACCCAGTAGTCGAAGACGAAGGCTAGCCGGTCGCCGGTGCCGGGCTGCGCCTCCTCGATCATGTTCAAGGCGCCCTCGCCCTGTTCCCCCGATCGCGGGGGGCGGAACTGCAGCAGACTGTCGACGACGTGGTAGGCCGTCATGACAAGGTCCGGCCCGACGAGGAAGCCGGAGCCCTTGAACCTCCTGTCGATGTAGATCGCGCAGACGCGATGCCGAATAGCCGACAGGAAATCGATGAACTGCCCGGACTTGAGGAACGGCTCGACCCTGTTGCGGATGGTCTGGAGGGAGGAGGTGATCGGGAAGCCGTTGGCACCGATCGGCTCGTACCCGTTCAGGATCTTGTGCAGGACGGGTTCGCCCGGCATCAGCCGAATCAGGGCCTTGGCGAGGTCGAGCTGCAAGCCCTTTTGAACAGCGTCGGCTGCCACCGCCTTATACTGCTCCAGGGGATCGCCCACCGCGTTGGGGGAGAGCTCGGCGATGTACTGACGCGGGGACGTGACGCCGCCGGGACAGAGGACGAGGCCGACCGCCTCGTGCAGCGAGGTCATCGGAACGTAGTTCACCAGGATGCGGGCGAACACGTCCTCCTGGTAGGGATCGGCTTGCATCTAGCCCTCTTGCGCGAGGCCGCGGCGGATCGCGGGGTGGTCGGAGATGGCACCCAGGATCACCGCTTCGTTGCGCTTTCCGGGCTGACCCCAGTAGTGGAGGCCGATCGCTTTCAGGCTGGCGAAGTCCAGGAGAGGGCTTCCCGACGAGCCGTTTGTGGTGGAGCAGTCGTGCGCCACCGTCCGGGAATCGAGCGCCCGGATCACCCTTCCGGGACTGAGCCGTTTCGTGCCGTCGAGCGCTCCGAAGACCAAGGGCACGTTCGGGTCGTTCGCCTCGTCCTTGATCGGGTGGCCGATCGTCAGCACGTCGTAGTCCACCCCGGGCTGGGGCGGCGCGAAGGCCTCCTTGATCTCGATGTGGCTGGGGAGGAGCAGCCCTCCGCCTACCTGCTCCACTTCGATCACCGCGATATCGGGCTGATGCTCCGGGTCGGGCTCGATGAAGAGCGGCATCCCGAGCTTGAAGGGGAGGCCGGCCTGCTGGTCGCGTTCGAAGCAGAAATCGACGAAGGCTTCGATGCCCGGCGGCAGGCGCCAGCCGTCATGGGGATCCGTCGGGGGAAACTGCAGCCTGCGCCTGAAAATCCTGCTCGCGACGTGAGCGTTCGTGACGAGCCGGCGCGGGGAGAGGAGCCAGCCGGTTCCGATCGGCCTGCGCTCGTCGTCCTGAAGGACGATGCAGCCGACCCGGCCGCAAGCCTCTCTGATCTCGCGCCTCACCGAGGCGCTCCGTGTGATCCAGACCTCGTCTTCGCGGGTCGGCGCGTCGTAGAGCGGAAAGCCGTTCTGCACGAGCCATGACGGCCGGCCCACGACGCTGATCACCGCTTCGAGGTTGGCAAGGTCGGCGGACGACAGGTCGTCGAACCGGCGCCCGCCTTCGGCGACCTCCAGGGCGATCCGATGCCCCTCGCGTGCCGTCTGGCTGGCCAGCGGCTTGGCAAGCTCGTCGTGCGCCACGGCGCTCCTGAGGCGCGCCTCGATGAGCGCAGTCAGCTCGGCGGGCGAAGGTAGGCCGGCGCCCGCGCCCTCGACGGCCGCGCCGGCCCTGGTGCCGAGGCGCTTGACCTGCTCGGCGAGCCGGGCCGCCGCCTCCTCGGTTGGTTCCGGAACTCTCGGTCTCATCACGCGACCTCCCCTGGTCCGCCCACACCCCGGGTCAACGGGGCCCGCTCGCCGCCGGCCCCGCCTCGATCGTCATCGAGAGGACCCCCTCAGCCTCGTCGCCGACCGCCACCTCGATCGTCCGCACCTCGCCGGAGGGAAGCGCCACGCTCAGCAGCGCCGGCCCCGGCGGCAGGCCGATGCGGACCCGTCCGTCGTCGCCAGTCACGTAGGCGAGTTCCGGCACCGAGATCGTGGCTCTCGCCACGGTCACGACCGCTCCGCCGACCGGGCTCCCGCCCGAGTCGGAGAGGATCACGATCCGCGCGACCCGCTCCATCGAGGCGACCTCAACCTCCGTCGGCCTTGAGCCATTCTTGGATCGTAAGGATCACTTCCGGGAGGAGCCTCGGGCCGGAGTTGAAAGGGTCGTTCGAGCCGACCCCGTAGGCGTGCACGCCGATCGCGACCGGTTCGTCACCCGGCGCGTCCTGCACCCAGATGGGCGATCCGCTCTGCCCGCCATAGGTATCGATGTCGTAGGAGATCCGCCGCGGAGCGATGTTCCTGACCCGGTTGGCGTGGAAGTACTGCTTCGTGCCGCCCTTGTCTGCGGGGTAGCCGGAGATGTTGACGAGGCGGTTTGCAAGGTCGGCGTCGGGGAGCGAGGCGATTTTGAACCACCCGACCTGCTCGCCGAGGGGCTCGTCGAGGTGGATGCAGCCGATATCGTAATCGGGGTTGCCGGTCTCCTTCCAGACCTTGAGGGTGGAGAAGCGCGCCGCCTTGACCGTTCCATGAGGGAACTTGCTTCCGAAGCGGCCCGGCGAGACCTCAACGCTGCCGACCTGGCCGCCGAAATCCGTCTTGCTGTACACGCAATGGCCCGCCGTCAGGAGGGTCTTGGGGCCGATGAACCAGCCGGTGCCGATATAGGTGCCGCTCATGGGCGGGCTAGGATACAGGATCAGGCCGGCGATACGGCGCCACGGGTACTTGTGGCTGTCGGCGATCAGAATCCGGTCGTCCTTGCCGATGATGGATTCGGGGCCGACACGGACGGCGGTCTTCGGGAGCGGATCGGACCGCTTGCCGTGGACGAGGAACTCTTCCGCGGTCACCGAGGACGACGCCTCGGCTTTGCCCGCCGCACCTTCGGTTGCCATCAGGGCCGCCGTCTCACGGCTGTCCGCCGGGGCGACGGGGGTGAACGACACGGATTCGAGAGCTTTGGACATGGTCTGGTCTCCTCGCCTAGCGGATGGATGCCTTGCCGGCGTGGCTACTGTCAGAGCACCGCCGTCAGGTTGATCTCGTAGCGTCTGACCCGCAGTAACAGCCGGCTGGAGGCCGTCTCGAACAGGCGCAGATCGAGCACAATGCGGCTGGGTCCGGGCGGGCGGTGCACGGCCCGCCCGGACCCAGCCGCGGCGTATCGGCCCATCCAGCCCGGCCACTCGGCGAGCTGCAGGCCCGTACGCCGCAGACCCGGGAAGTGGACGCCGTCGCCGGTCGCGCTCAGCCCCGGCGCCAGTTCCGGCTCGTAGGAGCCGAGGACGTTGAGGGAGATCGCCCCCAGGACCTCCTCCGGCGCTCTGCCGAGCAGATCGCCGAGCATGGTCGCGAGATGATCGCCGAACGGCACCCGATCGCTCGGCGCCCGGTAGGGCTCGGGCCTGTCGATCAACGGCACCAGGGGCGCGCCGGACGCCACCGTGGGGACGCGGTAGACGAAGGCCGCATCCACAAGGCTGGCACCGATCTGCTCGTTGTGGGTCGTGAGGAGCTCGGTTCGTACCGACCCCAGGGCGAGGATGTCGAGCCCCTGCGCAAGCGGGCCGCGTACCTGCTCGCCAGCACACGCCATCTCGATGGTCGCCTCAACCCGTCCGCCGTGAGCGATGCCGACCCGGCTTCCCGTGAGAAGGATGAGCATGGACGGGCCGGGCGGGGACACGCTCCCTGCCCACGACCGCTCGATCCGGATCGTGCGCGGGCCGGGAACCTGGGAGACCGCCTCGGTGATGACGTAGACGTCCCGCTGCTCCATGAGCGCGCTTTCGGGCTCGACGGTCTGCCCGAGCGCCGCCGCCGGGGCTCCCTGTCCGAGCCTCGAAACGATCGCGGGGCCAGCCCGGCGCAGTTCGGCCGAGGACGGCATCGGGCTACCATGTGAAGCGATGGTCTCGAGCGGTCGCAACGGGACGTCGGGGCGGCCGAGAGCGGAGGGAGAGAGACGATCACAGCAACGCGATGACCGCGCCGCCATGCCTCTGGGCGCCTGCAGCGACGGCCGGCGCTCGTATGTGATCTCGTCGGTCTGCGGACAAGCATTCACCACCCTGACCTCCCCAAGATCAAGTGATCACATGTCGCGTGACGTTCTCTGTGCAGATGATGAGCGAGTCTGAGCGATCGGCAGAAAGCACGCTTCCCTTGCCTACGCGGCATGGATCAAGCAGTCGAAAGCTCTTCGGCGCTCCCCGTGCGACCCTCTAACGGCGTCCTCGTAACGGCCCGTTGTGATATCCAGACGAGCATGAATAGTGGCATTGATCAAGCGCTGATCGTAAGCAAAACAAAATCTCGCGTCGTCGGAGGTACTGCGCGCAGGCGAGGCAACGCCCAAAGCCGGTGCTTCGGTCGGTCCAGGGTCTCCTGCCGAGCGCCTCGCCATGGTCCGGCGGAGCGGCGCTCCCGTCGAGAGGCAGCCTCGGCCTGCACCGCAGGGACCGCGCGACCCTGCGGCGAGTTCATCGAGTCGTAAGCTTGGCCCTTGCGTTTACCGCAGGACGTGTGGCAGCGTATTCACGTCATGCCGCGATCTTGTCGCGTGCCTGGCAGTGCGACCGGGGGGCGCTCATGCCCATGCTCAGTATGTTCGCGTTGCTCGTCATTGCAGTCTTCGGCAACGTGATCCATCCAGGCATCGGCATCCCGAAGGTCCTAGGCGGGGGACGCGAGTGGACATGGGCTTTCACCCTCGCCCTGTTCGCGGCCGCTCTGGTCACGGCGGGTTATCCCGTGAAAAGCCGTTGGGACGGCATCTTTATCGATCGCGACAACCAAATCAGTCTGGCCCGGTTCCAGATCGTGCTCTGGACAGTTCTGCTCGTCGGAAGCCTCTTTACTGCCGGCATTACGAACGCAACCACCCAGGACTCCCAAGAAGCTCTCGCGATCACGATCCCTAAAGAGATCTGGGCGCTCCTTGGGCTCGGGGCGCTCACGGCGATCGCAGCCCCTGCGATCAAGGGCGCCAAGCGTGCGCTCGGCGGTCCGGCGCAGGCGGCTGTCCCATCGCAAGCCCGGGCCGCCTCCAACATGCAAGCGGATCAGAGCCTTCGGAGCACGCCCGAGTTCGACGGTCTCGTCCTCGTCAAGCAGGACGCCCGCTGGTTCGGCATGATCCAAGGAGACTACGAAGGGAGCGCGTCGGTCGACACGAGCAAGCTCCAGCAGCTGGCGACGACGGTCTTGCTGGTGACGGTCTATTCGATCGCGCTTTGGAACAAGATGTCCACCCCCGGCGGGATCCATGGTTTCCCGCCCGTCGGGGACGGGTTCCTGGCCCTTCTGGGGGTCAGCAACGCCGCCTACCTCGCGGATAAGCAACTCGCACGGACGTGACGACAACCACGACGGAATTTTCGAGGTCTTACCAATGGCAAAACGTATGATTTTCGGTCGCGTCGTCCCCGGACAGGCTGGAGCCGCAGGGGGGCAAGCGGAGGCCTTCGCCGTCACGGGAGGGGTCGCCTTCGAGAATGGCGAGTCCGCGCGCCTGCCGGGGCAGGACGCCCGCTCCGCCGCCCTGCGCGAGGTACTGAACCAGGCTCGAGAGAGCCAGGTTCCCGTGTTGGTTGAGGTCGAGGGGCCGGACAACGACATAGCGGAGCTTCGCGTTCCCCTGCCCCCGGATGGAGTATCGGATGTGAGGGAGGTCGACGAGCGGGGGCTCGAGGTCGCGCTGATCGTCTCGCAGCGGCTGTATTCGCTGCCCCGGTCGCATCCCGATTTCGAGGTCTTGCGCGATCGGCTCCTCAGGGCGCGGGCCGCTGGCACGAAGGTCGTCGTCACGTCGACCGAGGATGGCGAGCTCGTGCATGTCGCGGAAACCGACGTCCCTTTTCCCCTGGCGCCGGAGGCGGGGGCGGAGGCTAGACCCGAGAACGCCCCGGCGCCGATCCCGCTCGCCCAGGCCGGGGCCCTATTCGCGCAGGTGGCGGCGACGTCATGCAATCCGCTTATCCCGATGTTACCCTGCGTGACCTTTCTGTACCCGGACGACGGATGCTACGCCCGAGCGCACGAGGTGTGCCGGCTGGTCGGTCCGCCGCAGACCCGCAAGGTCTGGATCTTCGGTAATCTGGTCGCCAGGACCCGCAACCATGAAAGCTGCCAGGTCCGCTGGCGTTATCACGTGGCGGCGGCCGTCTACGTCCAGACCGGCGCCGGGGTGACGACTTACGTGCTGGACCCGTCCCTGTTCAGCAAGCCAGTCCCAGTCGACGTGTGGAAAGGGGCGCAGGGAGACTCGTTCGCGATAGTCGTGGAGTCGGGCCCCGAGCCTTACTTCTGGGGACCGGACGGCAAACCTCGCACGGATCCAGTATACGCAGAGACGAACGTCGCGCTGGCGACGTTCCGCCTCGCCTTGATGGCGCGCTCCGCCGGCGCAAAGGGCCCTCCTCCCTATGCCGCTTGCTCGAACGTTCCCGTCGGGTGAGCGATCCGATCTGCGCAGAGCGCACTGGCGAGCCGGCGCATGCCCGCTTCTCCCGGACATGCTCTCGGGCGGCGTCCGCAGCAAAGGGGGTTAGGCCATGGGGAGCCTCGCAGAGCAGCTCGCGCGCTTGCGCCGGTACAATGCCGGAGTCAGGGAGAACGATCCCGCGTTGGCCGTGGAGAGCCGCGACAAGGGCTTGGCGGCCGAAGCCTTCGCGGAGGAGGATATCGACCGCCAGATCGAGCAGGAAAGCATCGCGATGCGACGCGAGCGCCCGGTTCTGGCGATCAAGGAGAACGTGACCCAGCTGGTCTTCATCGACCACGCCGACAGCGAGATCTGGGGCGAGCGGCTGAAGAGGGCGCGCCCGCACCTCGACAAGGCCATCCCGACCGTCGGCCGCATCGACCTAGCCGGCGGTGCGCTCGACTGGGTCGGCACCGGCTGGCTCGTTGCAGAGGACGTGATCGTCACCAACCGTCATGTGGCCCGCGAGTTCGCGACGCGGGACGGCGACGGCTTCACCTTCAAGCTGGGCGCCGTCGAGAGGATCTCCGCCTCGGTCGATTTCCTCCAGGAGCTCGACAACCCGGACAGGCTCGTGTTCCGGCTCGTCCGGCCGCTGCATATCGCCGACGCGGACGGACCAGACGTCGCCTTCTTCGAAGTCGAGATGGTTTCGGGAAGCGCCAAGCTGGCTGTTCCCGTGGACCTCGCCGATGCCGTCGTCGAGACGGTGCACGTGGCGACCATCGGCTATCCGGCCTACGACAGCCGCATCCCCGAGCCCGCGCTGATGGAGCGCATCTTCGGTCGGATCTACGACAAGAAGCGCCTCGCGCCGGGCGCCGTGACGCGCGTCGAGAGCACCAGGCTCTGGCACAATTGCACGACCCTCGGCGGCAATTCAGGCTCGCTCGTGCTCGATCTCGACAGCGGACGGGCCCTCGGCCTGCACTTTAGCGGCAGCTTCCTCACCACGAACTACGCCGTGCGGGCCGACGTGGTGAGAAGGCTGCTTGCCGACATGCGCGCCGGCCGCCGGCCGCGGCGCATCGAGGCCCCGGACCGCACGGCACGTCCCGGGGCCTCGATGCACGCCCGGCCGTCGTCCCAGCGGCGGGTCTCGGCGATGCTGGGACCGCCGACCGCCGGCGGCGCGCGACTGACGATCCCTCTCACCTTGACCCTATCGGTCGGCCTCGAGTTCGACCGACCGCCTACCGTGAGCCGCCCGGCGGGGCGTGGATCCGAGACCGGAGCTGAGGCGGATTTCATTCAGGACGAGGAGGGCCGCGTCGAGGATTACCGGGACCGCGCCGGCTACCTGCCCGGCTTTCTCGGCGAGACGTTCGCGGTCCGGTTGCCCGAGGTGACACGCGACGCCGACGACGTGCTCGCCTTCGAGCTCGACGGCCGGCGCGAGACCGAGCTGCGCTACGAGCACTTTTCCGTCGTGATGAGCTGCAGCCGACGGATGTGCTTCCTGAGCGCCTGCAATATCGACGGCGGCCGGCCGCGCAAGAGCCCACGCGCGGCATGGAGATGGGATCCGCGCATCGATCGATCCTACCAGATCATGAAGGAATGCTACGGCAGCCCGCCGAAGTTCAGCCGCGGCCACATGACCCGACGGGAGGACCCGAGCTGGGGCACGCCGGAGGAAGCCAAGCGCGGCAACGAGGATTCGATGCACGTGACCAACGCCGCCCCGCAGATGCAGGCCTTCAATGCGCCCATCTGGCTGGCGCTCGAGGACTACGCGCTGCAACACGCGCGCGAAGACGACATGAAGATCTCGGTCTTCACCGGTCCCTACTTCAGCGACGGTGACCCGGATATGTACGGCGTGCGTATCCCGCTCGCCTTCTGGAAGGTGATCGCCTTCATCCACGACGAGACGGGAGAGCTTTGCGCCACGGGATACGAGATGAACCAGGAGCAGAGCCTGGAGCCCAAGGAGGAATTCGTGTTCGGGCCGTTCACGTCCCGGCAGCTCGGCGTCGCGACCCAGGTGCCGATCCGCACGATCGAGACGCGCGCGGGGATCAGCTTCGGCCAGCTCGCCGCGCTCGACCCGCTCGCCGATGAGGAGGAGAGCGCGTTCGGGGATGGCGAGCGCCCGCCGCTGCTCGCGCTCGAGCAGATCAGCTTCGTGCGCCGTGGCGAGGGAACGTGACCCCGCAAGGCCGCTCGAACGGTTCGGACGAGGTCGTCCAGGCCCCGGTGGCGACGCCGGGTCGAGCGGCGGACTCAGCCGTCCCCCGCCCGGGCACCCGCTTGCGGGTCGACAAGCGCTCCTGAACCCGTCTTGGTTCGTGGAGGTCGGGCATCCGACTTCCGACGAGCGCCCGAACCCCAGGAAAGGGCCGCCTCTCGGGTGGTGAGGTGCCGATGATCGAGACATATCCGTCATCGAGGCGCACATCGTGAGGCGACCGTCATCCCGTGCGTGGCCGGCCGTCGCTCGCCGGGCCGTGATGCGCGAGCGGCGAGCAACGGGCGACGACGGGGTCCGCGAACGAAAGGCAATTCGCTACGAGCGCCGTCCGAGGGTGTCGCCCGAGGGCGTAAGCGCCGGATCCGGCAGAAGTACTCGACGGCCGAGTTGTTTGGGCATGACGGTATGGCCCGTCTATCAGCCTGTACGCCTCAAAATGTTTGTTGCACGCGCGGCGATCCGGCCGCATCCTGATGTGCAAGCCGTCTTCGCGGGGGCGTTTTCTGTAGAAGATCCCGGGCGGATCCGAGCGTCATGAACCAAGTCGGACCGTCGACGAGTCTTTCTCCGGCTGACGGAACGGGCGGCCCTCGTGTGTGGTGTGGCCGAAGCTTCGGGATGTTCGTCGCGAGTCAGTAAGTGGAGCGCGTGTTCGCTGATATGCGATCCGAACGTCTCCATATTAGGAGTCAGCGATGCCGATGGATCTCGCCGGATTGCTCGCGTCGAAGCCGCTGGCGAGGGGCTTCGCCCTGTCGCCCGAGATTGCGGAGACGCTGCATGCGCTCGTGATCACCGAGCCAGCGGCGCCCGACGCCGCGACGGTATCCGGCAAGGCGCAACTCGGTGCGGCTCGCAAGCTCCTCGGCTTCTTCGACCTCACCATCGACCCTGCGCTGCTGCCGCAGGCTCTCTACTGCCCCTTCGAGTATCACGAAGAGAACGGCGGGTTCTGGCTCGACGTGGATATCTCGGCGGCGGGAGCGGCGCAGCTCTTCGAGGTCGCCGGTCCTGCCCTCGGCCTCGTTCTGAAACCCGCCAAGAAGGTGACCGACGGTGCAGGGCGGACGCTGAAGGAGGTGCTGGAGCCCGATCCCGCCTTCGAGACGGTGACGATCGACGGTCTGAGGGCGGTCATGCGGTTCTCGGCGACCGCAGGAGAGGCTGTCGTCCGGCGCGACCTGCTGCCGCCGTCCGGCGCGGCGGACGAGCTGCTGGTCGTCACGCCCAAGCCGGCCTACGTCATGTTCGGGGAGACCGGCTTCGGCCTGGGCCTGACCGGCGGCATCGTGATCGACGACCGCGCCGACAAGGCGCCCCCCGGCGTCCCTGGGCACCGGTTCGCCTCGAACGACCCGAGCTGGCGCGGGCTCGCGATCCGGGGCGCGGAGCTCTTCATCCCGAAGGCCGTCCCGCTACTCGGCGGCCGCGCCATCCCGATCTCGTTCGAGCTGGGCAAGCCGGCCGGCATCGACGGCCGGATCACGGTGACCCTGCCGGGCGAGGGTAGCCGTCCCGACATCACGGCCCGGGTCGAGTGGCATGACCCGGCCGCCACCTCGCTCGCGGATTGCCTGCCGACCCTCGTCGAGCTCACGGCCGAGTTCAAGATCGCGAACGAGCAATCGCCGTTGGACGACGCGGAGGTGCCGAGCATCAAGTTCGCGGGCGGGGATCCGCTGCGCGTGCGCGCCCGCTACAGCCGGGATCCCGCGGGGGCATCCCGCATGCGCTTCGATCTAGCGCTCGAGGCCGACGGTCCGGACGGCGTCGTGGCGGTCAGGATCGGCGACGAGCCGGAACGAATCTTCGTCACGGCCGCGACCCTTGCCACCGCGCTAGTTGCGGATCCGAAGCTCCCGGAGAACTCCGGTGCGGACGCCTCGGGCAAGACCCTGCATGCGCTGCTTGTCTCGGCGAGCGCACTGTCGACGTTCTTCGGCGATCGCGGCTCGGTGGTCATCCACGGGGTCGAGCTCTCCAGCGAGGGCGAGAGGGCCCCCGTCGGCGGCGATCTCCGCCTGCGCCTCGACTACTCGCTCGCCGCTGTCGTGAAGCAGTTCGACGCGGGGCCGCTCGCGATCGGGATGAATGGCGAGCGGCCGATGCGCCTGCGCTGCCGGAACGTGTTCCTGACGGTGAAGCCCGGCGCCCCCGGCCTCAAGATGTTCGATCTCGGCTTCGACGATGCTCAGTTGGAGATCGAGGACCCGGGGGCCTGGACCTGCAAGTCGCCCGGCTCGCTTCTCGACGTCATCGGCGTCCGCAACGGACGCGGCTCGCTCTGGATCGACGTCGACCTGCGCTGCCGTCTGGATCTTGGGCCGCTGAAGGTCAGCGGGGCCACGGTCCGCCTGACCCTGGCCAAAGACATCGAGCCTACCTTGCGCGGGCTCGACATCGCCGTGGACGTTCCCGGCGCGGTCAAGGGGCGCGGCGCTCTGCGGCTGGTCGCGGGCGAAGCGGGCGCGCAGGCGGTCGACGCGCTGCTGTCGCTCGAGCTCGTCCCGCTGAAGCTGCGGGCCACAGGCGAATGGCTGCAGGACGGTCCCCTGACGGCCCTGCGCATCCGGTCCGATCTCCCAGGCCCCATCCCGCTCGCGAACAGCGGCCTCGGCCTTTTTGGCGTCGGAGGCATGTTCGGCGTCAATGCGGGCCTGCGCGGCGTGCCGCCGGGCGCCGATCCGGTCGTGCATTATCTCGGCCTGCTGCCCGAGCTGAAGCTGCCTCAGGTCCTGGAGCGGCATCCCGGCGGGGCTGCCTTCGGCCTCAGCGTCCGCATCGGGACGCTGCCCGACATGGGCATAGCCTTCATGGGCGAGGGCGCGGTGATGCTCGGCGTCCCGGATTTCGCGCTCCGCGCGGCCCTGCACGGGGCGGTGTTGGGCGCCCTGGGACAGTTGAAGGGCGTCCTTGCCATCGACGCCGAGGCGCTCACCGTGGCGTTGCAGGGCACCTACAAGGTTCCACTGATTCTCGATATGACCGTGCCGTTCGGAGCGCACTTTCCGTTTACGGACGGCAAGCGCGCCAAGTGGTACGTACATCTGGGCACCTTCGAGGCGCCGGGTCGCACCGGCCCGATCCGCGCCGAGGTCCTGCCCGGCCTGCCGATCATCGGCAATATCGAGGGCTGGGCCTTCGTGATGATCGAGGGCGACGGGCTGATCCTGCCGGCCCTCGTGAAGAGTCCGATGAACCTGCCGGGCTTCGCAGTCGGGTGCGGGCTCGGGTTCTCCTGCGACATCGGCGTGGGCCCCGTCGGCTTCGAGTTCGGCGCCGTCGTCGTGGCGGGGCTGGGAACCCGGCCGTTGATCGTGGCGGCGCAGGCCAAGGTGGAAGGGTCGTTGAACCTGGGGCCTGTCTCGATATCCGCCTATGCGGACGCGTCTATGATCCTGTCGGGCGCGACGAAGTGGGCTGAGTTCGAGGTCTGCGGCGAGGTCGACCTTTGGTTGACGACCTTGCGCGGCTGCGCGAACCTCTCGATCGGGTCGCAGACGAGCGAGAAGCCGCCGCCCCCTAATCCCGCGCCGGCCATCAGCATGCAGCTTGTCGACCGGCGCTACAGCCTCGTCGGCGAGGCGACGCCCACCGAAGCCGGCGCGCCCGTCGTGTGGACCGACGTCATTCCCGTGATCCTGTTCGAGGTCGGGCCCGCAAGCCGGGTCGGCGACGGCGCGTTCGCCGCGTGGCTCAACGGCATCGACGGCACTGGCAATGTCAACGCGTCCGACGGCATCTGCGGCACGGAGGCGCTCAAGTACGAGTACAGCCTCACGAAAGTCGATCTGGTCGAGGTCGGTCCAGGCGGTGAGACGACCCTTGCCGGACCGTTCGAAGCCATGTGGCAGCTGCCGAGAGATGTCCTATCAAACGCTACGGGGAAGGGCGGGCGCGAGCTCGCTCTGCTGACCTTGAACCAGGCGCTCTGGTCGCATCGCCTGAGCGATCCGACCCGGGCGCCGCTCAATCCGGCGCCGATCATCGCGACGGGTTGTGAGCGCACCGAGAGCGCGCAGCCGGGCTGGGCACGCGCCGAGGACGGCGAACGCCCCGGCGCACGATGGCGGTGGCCGGTTCGGCCAGCCGTCTCGTCCCGTTTCGACTCACGCTTCGGGGTCGAGGTTCGCAGCTTCTTCACCCACCCGATCACTGGGCGTCGCGTCGCCTTCGACCCGCTCCTGACGTCGTTCCTTCCCGGCGCGGCCATCATGGTCGGCGGCGAGCTGGTCGAGGCCCCGGCCGGGATCCGTCCCGCCGACGGCAGGCCGCCCCTCGTCGAAGCCCTTCGCTCACCGGGGATCGCCGGAGAGGACCGCGACCGGGCGCTCCGCAACGTGATCGAGATCCAGTTGGCCATCCTGGACCAGGGCTTCAACTGGTCCGAGCCCGTGATCGACCCGGATCTTTGGATCAGCTTCGCCCGCGAAGACGCCGACGAGGAGAGGCTGACGGTGTCCGACGATCTCGGGCAGCCTTGGCAGCCTCGCAGGAGGGAAGTGGACGGGCATACCCTCATGCGCTTTGCGCCACCCGCCTCGGACCCGCCCAAGTCGATCCGGACCGTGCGGCTGACCTATCCCTGGGGCTTGCGTTTCAACCTGCTTGCGTTCCGGGGCACGACGGTCGCGGCGGCGGGAGCGGCGGTCGCATTCAACAAAGCGGTCAACGGCGCCCGGGAGGCGCAGGCTCAGGCCAACAAGGTGCCCATCGAGAGCCGCAAGCCGTTCCTGCAGCCTGGCAAGACCTACCGGGTTGACCTCGCGGTGGCGGTCTCTGGCTCGCGCAAGGACGGGCCGAACAAGTTGGCGGTCTCGGAAACCTTCCCGGAGATCCGCCGCTCGTTCCATTTCACGACGGCCTCCAACGCGATCGGACCTCTCGTCGTCCCGGGCGTGAAAGGCTCCTTCCTGATCAGGATGCAGGACCAGAACGCGTTCGAGCCGGAGCGCCTCGGACGTTACCTGGGCGGCTACGAGCCGGCGGACCGCTCCCAGTTCGTCTTCTGCGATGACGAGGTCCGGGTCGACTTCATCTTCGACCACGTCATCGGCATGGCCGCCCTGCATGGCTACGACTTCCAGCTCTGCCTGAAGCGGACCGACATGCCGGCTCGCATCGACACGAGCACCACCCCGAACGGCCCGCTTCCCGTTCTCCTCTCCGCCCTCGAGACGGTGACGATGGGTTCGCCGGTGGAAGCGGAGATCGCGCGCCTCAAGGTCGTCGATGCGAGCACCTGCCCCACTCCCGCGGCAGGCCTGCGGGCCCGGGCACCCGTACGACTGGCGCGCGCGGCCTCCTACGATCTAGCGGCGGGCTTCAACCCCAAGACAGACAAGAGCAGTCTGACGCTCCTGCCCGGCGCCGCCTTCACCACATCGCGCTACCGGACGCCGCAGGAGCTCATCGAGGATCTGCTCGGGCCCGCTGGTCCGGGGCAAAGCGGCGTCGACGGTGATCTCAGGATCGATGGAGCGGCGGTCCTTCCTTCCCCCGCCGCCTCCGACGTCACCTCGGACGCGGCACTCGATCGAGTGCTCGGGCACTGGAAGCTTACCCCCTGGCCAGGGCTCGGGCGGCGGACGGTCTCGGTCTTTCGTCAGGGCGGGACGGACTGGCTCGCCCGCGGGTCGCCGCCGCCCGGGGCCACCTTGGTGAAGACGCTATCGGAGGTGCCCCGCACGACGGCGTTGTGGACCCAGGCCGCGAGCGGGTGGGCCGTCGTGGCCGTGATCCTGGAATCGCCGGAGCCGATCCAGCGGCCGGACCGCCTAACGGATTCTGCGCTGACGCTCGGCGGCAGCCCATTCGAGCACCGGGTCTCCAACCACGCGGGAACGCGCATCCTGTTCGCCACGAGCCGGCCGATCGGCCCGAAGGCAGGAGACCGGCTGTCACTGTCGATGACGGACGTCAATGCGCGCCGCTCGATCGAGGCATCGACATCCTTCGCGGTCTCGCCGGCTTTCGCGGAGGAAGTCGCATGAGCTTCACCTTCACGCCGCGCTCCTTGCTGCATGTCGGCTCCCTTCTGCAACGGAGCGACAATCAACATGTCAGGCCAGGCTGGCATATCGTCCTGCGGACGCACGAGCGGCTGGGACTGCCGCTGCATCCCTTCGTGGCGATTCCCCTGTCCGATCGGCTCGAGCCCGGGGGCGGCCTGTTCACGGAGTCCGGGCAGCCCGCCGCTATCCCGATCGATCCGCGCGTCACGAGGGTCGTGAGGATCGCGGATGCGACGACGCCCCACGACCCGCGCGTTGTTGCGGCGCGCATCACAGTGTCGCCACGCAGCCGGATCCAGGTCAGCGTGACCGAGCCGGGGCGCGCGGATCGTGTCATCGCCCGCCGCGTCCTGCCCACCGTGGAGGGTGACCTGTCATGGCGCTTCCCGGTGCCAGGGCGCGTTCAGCTCGTGTTCCGCGGCGAAGGCAAGGTGACCGAGCTCCAGATCTACCGGCTCCACGAGAACTTGGCCGAGTTCTTCGCTCCCGACCACGAGTCGATCACCTTCGGGTTGCCGGTGAGTGGCGACCACCTCTGGTACTCCGGCGGAGAGGGGGCGGACCGCGCGATGATGCGTGTCGAGCAAGGGGCTCCGGAGGCCCTGTCCCCCGTCGACCGGCCGGACGGGGCCTATGTCAGGATCGGGTCGGACGCGGACGTCAGTCGGGTCAAGGCGCAGGCGGACGTTGTGCTGGAAGCGGTCGAGATCGCGATCGGCCATCCCGCGCCCGATCCCCACAACCGAGTTTGGGCGCTCACCGGATCGTCGATCTCGGCGAACGACGACATGCGCATGGAGCTCTCCGCGCACGCGGCGCTGCAGACCTTCGCGGGAGACCCGTCCCTCGCTCGGTTCCTCGGCTTCTCTCTACCGGTCTTGCAAGGCTTCGACCAGGACTCCGTCTGGCTTATCGCCGCGCTCTTCGGGGTCGAGATGCGCGACCGGTTCGGGACCGGGGTGCTCAGGGATCACCTCATGCCGCAAACGCAGGTGCAGAGCGATCTCCGTCACATGCTCCTGCAGCGATACCCGTCGGCGCGGCAGGTAGGCGAGCGTCAGGAGGGCGTGGGCCGTACGGTCGTGCCGATCGTCGGCGTGGCGATCCCGACCGAGCTCGATCGGCACGAGCCGCCCGAGCTGAGGCCCTGGTCGTCCGTTTGGCACCTCGCGACGGACCGGCGCACCAGCATGGGCGCGAGATCACGGGTCGGCTGGCGCCAGACGATTGATGTTCTCGCGAGCTACCGCCTGGGCATGCTGGCGATCAGCCGGGATGTCGGTATGGGGACGGAACCGCTCAACCGACCCATCCCGGGCCTGGCGGCGCACCGCGTTCCGATCTTTGCCGCGGGCAAGCCCAAGGGCACCACCCAGGCGCCGCAGCCGGGCGCCGCGATCGTTGACATGGGACTTGCCGAGAGCGCGGCACGGGCGCGCTGGACGGTGTTCGCCGCCGACGAGTTCGGCCGCTGGTCCGACCCGGCCACGCTCTCGGCGGATGCTCCGCCCCGCCCGCGCCCGCCGGTCCCGCAGCCCCGCGTCTCGCTCGTTCGCAATCCGGCGGTCGCGGATGCCGGAGCGGGCTTGTTGTCGCCCGGCGCGATCCGCTTCGAGCTCGACCTCCCGGGTCGTGATCGTCTCGCGCCAGGAGCCCGGAGCATCACGGAGGTCAGCGTGGAGGTCGTCGGCGTCGGCGCGCGGTCCGATCCGCCCAGCTCCCCGCACGTGGTCGAGATCGCGGCGCCGGCCCTGGCGATCGGGGTGAAAGCGGAGGTGACCTGGACCGTGCGGTTCAGCGATGGTACGCTGGCCTCGACCGCGGACGAGGCGACCGCGCGCGGCACGATCAGGGTGACGGACGCGCGCCGCCCGGAACCGCAGCGGACCTCGCGCACCCTGGTCTGGACGGCCCGGCGTAACGCGACCGCCCAGGCGGAAGTCGAGCTGCGGTGGCCCGCGGACGCGCCGGACTATCATGTCTGGCTCTCCGACGAGGCGACATTGCTCGCCCTCCTTCCCCCGGGCGGGATCAATCCGTCGATGTCGCGCGCCGAGCGAGCGACGCGGATCTACGACGAGCTCCAGAACCGCGCGTCGTGGAACCCGGCACCCGACGACGCCGCTTGGTTCACCAGGCTGACCGATCTGCCGATCGCTAGCTCCGATGGCACCATCGAATTCCGCTTCCAGCTGCCAGGCAGCGCCGAGATCGTGTATTTCCTGCGGTTCGTGCCGGTCACGGCAAACGGCGTCGAGGCCGTCTTCTCTCGCTGCGGCGTGGTGCCAGTGGCGGTGCCGATCGCGGCCGTTCCGCCCCCGCCGACCGTCGTGGCCCGGCCGGAGGGCGGCGGTATTCGCGTGGACGTCAGCGTCGGCGGGCTCGACCGTGCGCTCATGGGACGCCTCCAACAGGGTGGCGACGCCGCGCCGGAATGCCGGGTGAAGCGCGTCTTCTCACGCGCGACCGATCCGCTGTACTTCGAGGAGATCGAACGCACGTTCATGGTGGAGGATCCGCCCGGGTCCGGCCGGTGGGCCGCTTCGTTCCTGGACGACGGCTCGAGATCGCGGGCGCCTCCGCCGTTCGTTCCGGTGTCCTACGTGGCGGAGGTTCGCTACCCGCCCGAGCTGGCCGTCATCCGCGGGGCGGTGCTCGAGCCCCTGCCGCGCGGCGTCGGTCCGATCGCGGGCGTTCTCGGCGAGGAGATAGAGAGCGCCTGGGGCTCCGCCTCGATCCCGGTCGCCAGCATGATCGTTCCGGAACCGCCCGCGGCGCCTCAGGGCGTGACGGCCACGGCGGTGGACGACGTGATCACGGTCGAGGCGCCCTCGCTGCCGGTCTCGCATGCGCGCGCCATCGGTTCGTATCAGTTGGCGCTCTGGTCCGAAGCCGTCGACGGCCGCGTCGCGGAGCCCCGGCTCGCGCCGGTCGGTACGTCCCCCGTCGCGATCGACCTGCCGGGAGCTGCCGAGACCGCGGCGGTGCGCGTCGCGGTGCTCGACCCGCTCGGCCGGCTGGGCGAGATGGTGCGCGTCCCCAAGGCATGAGCAGGCAAGGAGGGGGCGTGGCCCGCCTCCGCTCAGGCCGCCTCCCACGCTGCCGTTCGTGCCAAGCCGCCGCCCGCCGCCGCGGTCCCGATCACCACCGCTACAACCCCGACCTCACTGATGCCGATCGTGCCCGCCCCCGCACTGCCGCCG
>JAESFT010000405.1_pt1 | contig 28489 bp, 26 predicted proteins | sample 9269451 | NCBI WGS metagenome assembly JAESFT01 (sample SAMN14502557, study PRJNA617106) | algae metagenome | isolation source: Scytonema hyalinum WJT4-NPBG1 and co-occurring heterotrophs from well... | place: USA: Mojave Desert, Joshua Tree National Park, California | collected 2006-05-25
TTAAACTCCCTAGTTAACGATCGCACCCCGGCGGGCACTTCGTGCCATCGCATCCTTTTCTTCCTGGTTTTTCCAACTTCACATTATCTCTTTTTTGTCAATCACGATTACTTGACCGACGCCCTAGGAATATCCATCGGCTCAAATATCCATTTACATCGATGTCACCAGAATATTCCTAGGGCTTGGCTAAATGCTGTGATTTGTCATGCTTTAGTGAATGTTTTATCAATAAGTGGTCGCTATCCAATACCACTACGTTTGCTCAGTTACGGTTTGTTTCCGTTTCTGGTATGGATGTTTTGGCGACTAGAACAGTTAGTGCGTTCTTTGCAAGGCAAACAGGCGATCGCTCTCATCTCTAGTCGTACACCTCAGCAACGCTTCCGACAACAAGCTTTGGTGCTGTTAACCCTGATGTTAGCTGGAAATGCTCTTTTTGGACTGTTTGTTTTAGCCAAAAGCCTAAGCTTCCTCGGTCCGTCTCAGCTTTTATACCCTGATGTCATATCATTTACACTTAGCCGCTTATTGTTATATCTGAGCCTTGGACTTTTGGCATGGGTGATCTATCGCTCTTTGCGACGTTCAGCACAGCGTCGATATTTTTAACTGCTTAACTACTAGCAAGCAATTTCCGTGCCAATGGTTGAGGAATCAACGACAGGACAAATGCTGCGACTGTTTTGAAGTTGAACTTTTGTCTGAGAACATGCACTAGATATGGTCGCGCTTCTTTAACTTGTTCAGATCGCAGCAACCCTATGGCTAGAGTTGTATGTGCTTGTAACCATTTTTCTTGGAAATAGTCCTTAAATTCTTGCAGCCGCTCATCTTCCATAAATTTGCGGTGACAGAAAATACCAGCTTTGCCAGCCCGGATGTTTGCCTGGCTGCTTACACCACCACTAATCATTGATTCCGACTGTGAATGCACGCGGTATCTAGCTAATCTTTCTGGAGAATAATAAGCTCCCCCTCCATTCCGACAAGCCAAGTACGTTAGGTACAGATCCCAAAAAGGTCCCATTTGAGGCGGAAAATCATTCCATTCAATGGCATCCTTGCGGATAACAGTAGCCACGGCAGAGGGAACAGCTTGATGAACTAGCCCAATTTCATAAAAAGGTTCATAAATTCCCTGTTTCAGTTGATCTCGTTTCCAGCGCTGTGTATTTTCCTCAGTGGCTGCATGATTAATTTTGCCATCGGGATCCATAATGTAGTGGTCGCTGAAAGCTACGACTAAATTTGGATTCGCATCAAGCTGTGGAACAAGCTTTTCTAAAAAGTCGTCGTTCCAAACATCATCGTCGTTCAAGCTAGCAACATATTTACCTTTTGCCTCCTGAAATGCTCCTATAACATTCAAGGAAATTCCTAAATTCTTAGAATTGCGTCGAAACCGGATTCTTGGATCTTGAAAAGATTCAATGAGTTTTTGTGGATTGTCCGGGCTCGCATCATCAGACACAATAATCTCGATATTTTTGTATGTCTGGTTAACAGCACTTTTTATAGCTTCTTCTAGATAATCAGGGCGATTATAAGTGGGAATAATCACGCTAACCAGCGGTTCATTTAAATGATTCTGTAATTGCATAACCTCTACTCCTTAGCTTCTTTCGGTGACTTTACTATTGTGTTAGCACACGCTCTTCTTATTCTTTATCCTCAAAGTAAAGGAAATATTAAGGAACTTTCAAGTAGATGTTAACAAATAAAATTTAGTTTCCAAAAAGCTCTAAAAAAAGAAAGAATTAGTAATTTCCACCTACTTATTTTTTCACCGAAGCGAATTTACTTTCCGTTTTCATTGAGTCAGTGTTATTCACTAAAATCCTTGTCTGGTATCTTTTTACAGCTTTTTGTGTCACACTAAACTCCTGAGAAACTGGGTATTACCAAGCCGAAAATTCACAGTTAGGATAGCTTTATTTCACCCAATTTTACGGTTATCTATACAACTTCAAGAGAAAAATTTGGTGAAATTTGTGAACTCAGTCAGTGTTGGCGTAATTATTAAAGCTATTAATACTATTATATTTAATTTTTTTTTGACGCTATCTCTCTAAGGGAAGACTATGTTAACTTAACTCAACAAGAGTGAAAACAATAATCTCCCAAAGCAGGCAAAACTTTGCTTAATGTTTCTATTTGACTGAAAAACCTTTTCTATTTCTTTCTACCATCGTGCAAATAGAGAAAGCAATTCGGTATACTATGCAGACATTAAACTTTAGGAGTACGACAACCGAATTAATAAATTTTAAAGCTATTCAAAAAAATTATATTATTTTACTAATTAATTGCAATTACTAATATTTTGCTAGGGTTGATATTTATTTTTTGTTTTTATCAAAAAATAGCATATTCTTGAAAACAAAATTGAGAAAAAATCAAGCAGTTATCAAGCAATTTATTAAGATTATTGGTAATATCGTTTCTGTATGAAGATGCGCCGCCTTAGCTTGCGCAGGCACTGAGAAGTCCTACAGGCGGTGAGACCAGTGAGTCATCGGAGGGCTTCGCCGTGAGCGCTCAGCCGAACGGTTTCCCGACCCAGGCAACTGGCGTAAGCGCGAAGGCGCTCTTTGGAGGAGATACCCGATAGCCGTAAGGCGTGGCGTCAACCATAGGGGTTTCCCAACAAGCGGGAACTGAGCGGAAAGCGTCCCGTGAGGGATACGGAGCTTTGTTTGCTGAGCGGCTGATTTAGGGTATAGGTGAATAAAGCGCAACCTCACATACAATTGGTATCAAAACTCAAGGAACTCAAAAATGTTGAAAATGCGAAAAGAGGCGACCAGTGAAACTAGACGCCCCTTTTAAAGCCTTTTACTCCCTTCGGTGGTACAAGATTACCTATCTTTTCCTTCGCGTTCGTCCCACGCCTAAAAGCGATGGGCTTTCTGCTTTAATTACTGTAAGTGTTGATAGCTGTTTGCGATTGAAGTCAGCTACACGCGTACTAACACAGGTTCATTCTGTGCAGCGTTGACTGAGTTAGGATCTGACTCAGTACAATAAATTTCGCAGGAGTTATTAGGGCTTTCGATTAATTTGACTTTGTATAGCTTGGCTCCCAATTCCTGGATAGGCGATCGCAGTAAGTGACTGATGTGAAGTGCAATATTCTCAGCAGTGGGAACGACTTCAGCAAAATGCGAGATGTCTTTGTTGAGGAAGGTGTGGTCGAATGGCTCGACGACATAATCTTCTATAACTTTATTCAAAGCGCCTAAATCAATAATCATCCCAGTGCGTGGGTCAATTTCGCCTTTCACAGTCACTTCTAGATGATAATTGTGTCCGTGACCGTTGGGACGAGCGCACTTACCGTAAATCTCGAAGTTTTCTTCGCTGCTGAGCCGAGGATGAGCTAGCCGATGGGCGGCGCTAAAATGAGTGCTGACTGTGAGGTATGCTTCCATGCCGTTTCCTAAATAATCAGCCCAAAGTTGAGGATGTTCAAAAAGCTGTATGCGGACTAAAGGTAAATGGGGTGCAAGCCGTTGCCAGATCACCCGTGCAATGCTCTCAGTGGTGGGTAGAGTTTGTTGAAATTCTGACCACACATCGTTGAGATAGGAAAAGTCCAGTTGACTGGTTACTTCTCGCTTAATAACGTGTTTCACATCGGACAAGTTGAGAACCATGCCATATTCATCCAATTCCCCAATTAAGGAGACGAATAAGACATAGTTATGCCCGTGTCCGGGAAATTTTGAGCAAGCATCAAATTTCTCAATATTTTCTGCTTCGCTCAGTTCTGGCAACCAATAGCGATGACTTGCTGAAAACTGAGCGCGGCGATTTACAATACATTGCATGAGTTAGCTGGGAGCAAAACTTAAAATTTCTTAATTTTTCACTGCTTCCAGCATAAACTAATTCTGGTGTTAGTTGTTAGTCAACCAGTTATTCACTGTTCACTGTTCACTGTTCACTGTTTTCATTCCCACTACACATACGCACCTACAGATTCTTGTGCCTCACGATACAAATGAGTGGCAGTGCGGAACATTTCTTGCCCAGCGTGCAAGTAACTCTCGTGGTAGTTGAGAGGGAAATATTCCAACTGATCTAACCCATCGCCAACTTGATTCAGGCAATAGTAGAGGTGAGCTGCTGCTCTTGCTAAAGTAGGGGGATTTGGTAGAGAACGAAAAGTGATTTGCGCTTGCCGGAGGTCGTCTCGACAGGCGTTTAGGTAATCCTGAAATTCTTCTAGGAGGACATCATCAAAGGGATCAGCTGCTAGTTTCTCAATTTGCTCCTTTAGGGAAGTGAGAATGCTAAACAGTAGGCGATTTACTGGTTGATAAACCAGGTGCAGCCATTCCTCAATTTGTTCATCCGCATTCCTTCCTGTTTTTCGGGTCGCCTGGTATTGCTTTTGAGCTGCAGCTGCCCGTTGTTGCCTACCGCTGGTCGTTTTTTGAGATCGCTGATGCAATCTTTGGTCGTAATTTTGGCGATTTTGAACATCGCCCAAGACCTCATACGCTGCATTAATGCGGATAATTTGCTCAGGATCTGATGTACCCTGATTGCTGTCGGGATGAAACATTTTGACCAAGCGACGATAAGCTTGCTTAATCTCCGCTTGGCTGGCGTTGGAATTGACTTTGAGTGTTTCGTAGTGGTTCGTCTTATCTGCCATTCTTCCAATTTATCGTTAGCTGATGCTAACTGCTACCCTTGGCTCCAAGTCTTGGAATAACGGTGTACTTAAGTACCTTTCTCCAAAACTCGGCTGAATCATCACTATCAAGCGCCCCTCGTTTTCTTTGCGTTGAGCGACTCGAATTGCGGCATACAAAGCAGCTCCACTGGAAATGCCAGAGAGTAGCCCTTCTTCTCTTGCCAAACGCCGACCGTAGGCGATCGCTTCTTCATCGGTAACAGAAATCACTTCATCTATCATATTTACATTTAGCACTTGGGGAATGAACCCTGCACCGATTCCCTGAATTTTGTGGGGTCCTGGTTTTCCTCCAGCTAAAACTGGGCTATTTGCCGGTTCTACTGCGATCGCCTTAAAACTCGGTTTGCGTGCTTTGATCACTTCGGCAACACCTGTAATCGTACCACCCGTTCCGATTCCAGCAACAATCATATCCACCTGTCCGTCAGTATCCTCCCAGATTTCCTCTGCTGTCGTTTCCCGGTGTATTTTTGCGTTAGCTGGGTTACGGAACTGCTGTAACATATAGGCATTGTGCGTGTTATCAACGATTTCCTGTGCCCGCCGAATTGCCCCACTCATACCTTCAATTCCTGGTGTGAGTTCTAATTCGGCTCCATACGCCCGCAACATTGCCCTTCGTTCACCGCTCATTGTCTCAGGCATTGTCAAAATTAATCGATAGCCCTTTGCCGCTGCTACCATTGCTAAGGCAATTCCGGTATTTCCAGAGGTGGGTTCCACTAATATCGTTTTCCCAGGAGCAATCAACCCTTCTGCCTCTGCGGAGTTGATCATGCTCACGCCAATTCGGTCTTTTACTGATGCTGCTGGGTTCATACTTTCCAGTTTCACTAGAATCTGTGCGACACAACCTTCCGCTTGAGGGATACGGTTGAGTTGCACCAGAGGAGTACGACCAACAAGTTCTGTAATATCACGAGCTATTCGCATACCTTAGTTCCTAGCCATTAGTTATTAGTTATTAGCCATTAGTCAACAGTCAATCATAAAAATTAATAACCTTCTTTTCTCATTGACTATTGACTATTGACTAAATGTAGTACATTATGTCCAACTGTCGTCGAGAATCTCGTTTTTCACACAGCTCCGCAAGCGTGTATTTTTGCAAAACTGCGTTTGCCGCAAGCCTTGCCTCTTGCCAAATATCTTCTACAACAGCACTGTCTACAGTTTTAGGATTGACATCTTCTTCACATGGGCGCACATCTAACCCTTCTAAACAACTCAAAACCTCGAAAAGACTGATTTTCCACGGTTCTCGCGCCAACAGATAACCGCCCTTTGACCCGCGCTGACTTTTGACTATACCTCCACGCCTTAAGGTCGCCAACAGCTGTTCTAGATAGCGGTCTGGTATATTTTGTTGTGCAGCAATCTGTCGAATTTGCAGCGGTTCCCCACTTTGGTAATGAATTGCTAGCTCTAATAGAGCAAGAATTCCGTATTCTGATTTACACGATAGTTCCACAGCAGCTTTTAGAAGAGGTGATGGGTTTAAAACAGAGGAGATACAGAGAAAGTTAAAAGTCAAAATAATTTTTTATTTTTTACTTTTCTTGTCCTCTTTACTAGTATACTCCGGTTATCCAGTGGGGTTTTGATTTTGGTTTTTTTAATTTAACAGATGAAGCTTTATGTGTGTACCCTACCCTGCCTTAAAGCCCCAAAAAAATAAAAAGCCCCACCGTACGGCGGGGAGCAATTTATTTAACTACAAAATCTTTTAGGAATTGTCAACCCTCTAGAAGGTGAAGGTTGTTCTTAGAGTTCCAATAATCGCATCATCGTTGTTGCTGTTCTGACCAGGAGATGTCAGATAAATAACACCAGGAGTGATGGAGACGTTATTGCTCACCTGATACTTGTAGAAGCCTTCGATACTGTAAGGTATCTCGTTAGCGCCTGCTACTCGACCACGGGAATAGGGTTGTGCACCCGCAAAAATACCTAAGACGTTACCGCGCTTTCCAAAGTCAGGTAAAGCGATTCCAGCTCCATAACTCCAAGCTTCAAAATTATCATTGGCACCAAAGCCGTTGACGTCATGATAGGAAACGAAGCCACTAATAGAGAATTTGTCAGTCGGTCTCAACGCTGCTGACAAACCGTAGGAGTTACTAGAAGATGCGTTGGTAGCACTGAGAGCGTTGGCTTGTGGAGTACCTACTACAGGCACGTTTTGCCCTTGGAATCCGCCGGCATCAAATAAAGCACCACCTGCACCGTGATATCCGTGGACGTAGGTAGCTGCTAATGCAAACCGCTCACCAAGATTAAAGTTCAACTGTCCTAAAGCAGCGTAGTTACCCTCGAAGATACCTGAACCTCCATTAGGACTATTCGCTTCAGAACCCAAGTAACCTATGGTTAACGAACTTGGTTTAAGGATACCACCACCCCTACCAAAGGGGATGTTGAGTGCTGCACCTGCGCCACCACCAATCCGATAGATGGGGTTTTCCGAAGCGAAGGTGGTCAAAGCACCATTTCCGCCGTCATAGTCTTCAAAGTAGGGGTTGTTAGTCGCAGCATAATCGCTGTGAACACCACCAGTAGCTGCAACGTAAAGTTGGGCAGGTCCTACAGGGACGTAGTAAGCCAGCCAATCTAGGACAATATCGTTACTGTTGCTCGCATCCCCCGTAAGGTTAAAGGTTTGAAAGCCTTCACCACTTAGCTCTGAGGTATCTATAGTTCCGTTTCTGTTGGCGTCTATATTACCACCTGTGTTCAATCTTCTGGCGTTACCAGTAGCCAAACGAGTATGCAGAACGTCTCTACCCGTGAAGCTTGTTTGCAAGTCTAAACGTACCCTGTTTTGGAAGACAGTATTGTTGTTTTCGCCTGCTGTCTCGCCAAAAGCATCAGTCAAAGCGAAGATTGCTTCACCAACGAGTTTGGTCGTTGTTGAGAACTGGTTAGCTTCCAATTCTGCTGTCTTTGCTTCTAATGTATCTACACGACCGCGCAGGGTAGCTAGTTCTGCAGAAAATTCTTCTTGCAAGCGCTGCAAGCTAGCCAGGTCTTCTTTCCTGACCAAGTCAGTTGTTGCTGTAGCAATCAGTTCGTTGACCCGGTCTAAACATGCATTTAAACCCGCAGCAAATTCATAACGGGTCAAAGCACGGTTACCACGGTACGTACCATTCGGATAACCAGCAATACAACCATAGCGTTCAACTAAGGACTGCAATGCTTGGAAAGCCCAGTCTGTTGGCTGCACATCGGAGAACTGGGAAACTGATGTCACTTGGGACAGAGAATTGTTTTTCCCGTCGTTGGTGTAGCTGTCAACTTGCTGCAAAACGTTGACTTCAGTTTGTTGTGCTTGAGCCAATGTTTCTGGCTTGGGGGTAACTTCAGTTGTATTTGAAGTTGTTGATACTGATGTAGTTGAAGTTGCTGATACTGATGAAGAAGCTTCTTGATTATTGTTGATTTGTGAAACTTCCGTCTTCACAACTTGATGATTGGTGTTCTTTTCACCAGCGATCGCTGTTGTGGACATCAACAATGTTGCTCCTAAAACCGCTGGAGTGACTACCAGGGATTTCCACAAGAGATTAGACATCTTTCCTGTTCTCCTCACACCTTCTATAGATAACTTTTTTGCTGCAACTATTCTCGAATTTTTCTCGAAATTGCGAGTTGTTATTGATACTTGTGGATTAGGCATATTAGCCCTCAACACTATTTTAGTTTTTGCAAAGCTAACAACGAATTAAGTTTAGGTAAAGAAACCATGGAATTAACTTATGCAAAAACATAGTTGTATTTACTCGTAATTATAAGTCGGAAAAACTGGATGACAAGATGGAAGCGATCGCCTTATAAACTGTCACACATCTCATCTCAGTGTCTCGAAATAAATTTCTAGATGACATGAACTCAAAAACCTCCTCTGCAACGGCTTTTTCCCACTCACAAAGCTATGAACAAAATATGCAATATTTGAAGCAAATAGCAATGCAAGCAAATCACTTAATTGATTTGGGAAATCACCTCTGCCAAATCAAAGTCTTTCTGCGTTAACCCACCAGCATCATGCGTTGTGAGTAAAATTTTGACTTTGTTGTAAGAAATCTCGATATCTGGATGATGTCCTGCTGACTCAGCAGGCTCAACAAGCTTGTTCACAAACTCTATAGCCTGGACAAAGTCTTTAAACTTGCGGTTATACTGCAACGTTGACCCCTCTACTGTCCAATCTGGCAAATGGCTTGCCCTTTCTTGAATTTTTGCCTCAGTAAGTAGCTGTGCCATATCTTGAAATCCCAAAAACTGAATTTCTTTCTTTTTTGGTTAAATTTTTAACTGAAAAAGAACTGTGACTGTAGTCACTTACATTCTGCCCCCTTCATTCTGGAATATAGAGGCTGAGTGCTGCTATTTCCTCTTCCTCCAGACAGTTCTTGAAAGACCCTAGAAAAGCAAATAGGACGCGGAATTTACTCCTTCAATTGTTTAAGGTTGTTTAACCGATCATACAGACACCCTACTCGCGTTTTGTAGCTAATGGGTACATCCGTGGTACTAGCTACCGTCTTTGTTACAAAATTTTTGAGTGTAACTGTTCTATTTTGTATAAACTCAACAATTTTAGAACGACAATCTTAATTGACGTTACTTGCTCAATAAATGTTCCAGGAAGCATGGATACGAAATCTTGATATCGGTTCACGCAAATAAGGCTATTTCTCTTGATTGTGATAGCTTTTTTCCCTAAGGAGCACTATAATAATTGCGCTCTTTGCATCTCCTCATAAGCTGTCACAAACACAATTTTCCATTGTCCTTGCTTCTTGGCAAGGTTCTATGTAGTGTGATGCAAGAAAGTCCAATACAGAGTTGGAACCGCAAAGCTTTCACCTTGGGGGAAAAACTCCCGTGGTATGAACTCAGCGTGCTTGTAGCCGCCCTCTTGGTACTGAATGAGGACTTTGATATTCTGACAAAGATCGCAAGCGCTAGCAAAGACTTCTCTCTCGTGGCTTGCCCTGAATGCTTGGCGTATTGTATTGTGTTGCAACCCCTGCCCAGTCAAATTCGGTTAAAGGCAACACAGTATCTTTCAAATAACTGATGAATTTCCGTCGGCATAGGTGAGGAGTCACTCGCTTCGCTCAAATTCAAAATTCAAAATTCAAAATTCAAAATTAATTAGTGGGAGCTTATACTCGCCACTAATTGAAGACCACCAAATCTGCATCCGCATGGTGGGGGCTTGTACCCAGAATTAATCAATTCAAAAAAAGATTCTTAATTTTTGTTCGCGTAGCGTGTCCGTAAGCGCAAAGCGTGCCGCTAGGCATACGCGCAGCGTGTCCGTAAGGACTCAGAACACACTTTGAACTTTGAATTCAAAAAAGGTCAATTGCTGAGAGTAACACAATCTCAAGACACCCAAGAACGCTGGTTGCAAAATCTTGACACAAACGTTCCTTAGATAAAACTATCCGCTCTTACTCAGATCAGTTGATCTAAGTAAGAGCGGTCTAGCGGGTCTTCAGGTTGCAACCAGACTGCCGGAAGGAACTCCGAGCTCGCCTAGCCACTTAGTCTAACTTAGTCTTACTAAAAAACTAAGGCTAGCTTCTAGAGAACAGCCCCGGCGCACAGCCGGCTAACTGCAACCTGATGACCCATGGGTTTACTACTTTCTATCATGGGCATCACCTCCTTGTTGCCTAAACGGTCTTAGTCTCAAAAAGGCAGAGTTGTTAGCTCTGGGTTATTCACCTTTACTCAATATAACACATATTAATGATTTGTCATTAGTACAAGAACAAATAACAAAAAACCCCGCCAAATGGCGGGGAAAATTTAGCTATGAAACGCTAGGAATAGGATGACTATTACAAAGCGTTACCACGAGGCAGAACTTCCTCGGGGAATACAAATTTTTCGTGAGGCTGATCTTGAGGAGCCATCCAAGCGCGGATACCCTCGTTCAACAAAATGTTCTTGGTATAGAAGGTTTCAAACTCTGGGTCTTCTGCCGCACGTAATTCTTGCGACACGAAGTCATATGCCCGCAGGTTCAGTGCCAAACCGACAATGCCAACCGCACTCATCCACAAGCCTGTGACTGGCACAAACAACATGAAGAAGTGCAACCAGCGCTTGTTGGAGAAGGCAATCCCGAATATCTGTGACCAGAAACGGTTTGCCGTCACCATCGAGTAGGTTTCTTCTGCCTGAGTGGGGTTGAAGGCGCGGAAGGTGTTCGCTGCATCGCCGTCTTCAAACAAGGTGTTTTCTACTGTTGCACCGTGGATGGCACACAGCAGCGCTCCACCAAGTACACCCGCAACGCCCATCATGTGGAAGGGGTTGAGTGTCCAGTTGTGGAACCCTTGCAAGAAAAGCAGGAAGCGGAAGATTGCTGCCACTCCAAAGCTGGGGGCAAAGAACCACGAAGACTGTCCCAAGGGGTACATCAAGAAGACGCTGACGAATACCGCAATCGGTGCAGAAAACGCTATAGCGTTGTAAGGACGAATCCCTACCAGACGCGCGATTTCAAATTGCCGCAGCATGAACCCAATCAGACCAAAGGCTCCGTGCAGCGCTACGAATGGCCACAAGCCACCTAATTGGAACCAACGGGTCAAGTCCCCTTGTGCTTCTGGTCCCCACAACAGCAACAGTGAGTGTCCCATGCTGTCTGCTGGTGTAGATACAGCTACTGTTAGGAAGTTGCAGCCTTCCAGGTACGATGAGGCTAACCCGTGGGTATACCAGCTCGTTACAAACGTCGTACCGGTCAGCCAACCGCCAAGTGCTAGAAAGGCGCAGGGGAATAGTAATATTCCTGACCAACCTACGAACACGAAACGGTCACGCTTTAACCAGTCGTCTACAACGTCAAACCACCCTCTGCTACTGGGGGCGCGTCCAACTGCGATGGTCATTACAACAAATCTCCAAACTTTTATAATTACAGGTTTCGCCTCTCTATTCTAAGACTGACATTTGACTGCCTGCTTAAAACAGAAAGTTAACTGGGTTGTCAATCCAGTTTACAATTATTTACCGACTCTAATATATTCTAGGTAAAATTCTGTAATTTTTCCAGTGTATTTTTAATTTCTTTAACTAAATATATATATATACGTCTAAATATACGTCTTTAGGGAACTGATCCGGGTTAGCTGCTTGTCTATCTATGGCACTTGGTGCGACGCTACTTTAAACAAGTGCTGGCGGGAGCAACGCACTGCCTCTGCTACTTCCAACCTAGACTGGCGAGCTAACATTAAAATGAGTTCTACAGTTAAATTTGATTAAGGCTAAATGTTTACCATCGACTTAACCCTAAGAAACACAGCTTTCCCTATATCCATAGAACGTAAGTCAGCTGAGGATGCCGAGGAGATTTATCAGCGCATTTTGACAGCAATCCGCTCTGGCAACCCTGATATTGTGGAATTAGAGAGCGAGGGCAAGACAGAGAAAAAAGTCGCCGTGCGCGCCAGTGAAATTTCTGGGGTGCAGCTGACTCAGAAAGATGGTTCAGTCGCTGGAGCTGGCAGACCACCTGGTTTCTTCGCTATAGCTGGTGAGTAACCATCTGATAGTGTACTCATGGCAGAACTAGGCATTGAGGTCAAGGATTTAAACTTTAGCTGGTCGTCAGGAGAGAATGTTATAAAGTCTTGCTCTCTAGAAGTCCCCAAGGGTGAATTTTGGATGCTCTTGGGTACAAACGGCAGCGGCAAGTCCACGTTACTCAGACTGCTGGCGGGGCTATTAACTCCCCAGTCTGGTGAAATTGGACTTTTGCATCCTCTGGGCTTTGTCTTCCAAAATCCTGACCATCAATTGGTGATGCCAACAGTTGGTGCTGATGTGGCTTTTGGGCTGGTGGAGGAAAAACTGCCACCAGCTGCTGTCAGAGATCGCGTTGAGGAGGCGCTAGGAGCGGTAAATTTACTATCGCTGCAAAAACGTCCGATCTACGCTTTGAGTGGTGGACAGAAACAACGGGTGGCGATCGCCGGCGCTTTAGCCCGTCGCTGTGAAGTCTTATTATTAGATGAACCCACTGCTTTACTCGATCCAGATAGCCAATTGGAATTAGTAGCTGCTGTCCGCCGCCTAGTCAAAAGTCGGGGTATTACAGCCCTCTGGGTAACCCATCGCTTAGACGAGTTGAATTACTGTGACGGCGCTTTACTACTAGAAAGGGGTTCTTTAGTGGATCGGGGTGAACCGCAGCGCCTCAAACGACGGCTGATGGAATTGCACGACGAAAGTTCACCAAACTTAGGGGTGTAAGTCAAGAAAAGTCAAAAGTTAAAAGTTAAAAGTTAAAAGTTAAAAGTTAAAAGTTAAAAAAATTCTTTTGACTTTTGAACGCCAGTCACCTGCAGGAAGGTAACCCTCCTGCAGGTGACTTTTTGATCGGCTTGTTGTTTTTGGCTTCTTGCCTACAGCCCTTATATGCCTTTTTTTTTGTAACATAGTGTTACAAGGAATGATTGAATTACTATAAATCTTATGAATGAATTTTGTTAACTTTAGAAAATTGTGATTCAACATCATGTCCCGTTTCTCACCTCAAGCCGTTTTGCTTGTGGACGGCTACAACATCATCGGCGCTTGGTCTTGCTTGAAAAAAACCCGTGATACTGCCGGACTAGAGGCAGCGCGTTGCGAACTGATTGAAGCTTTAACGAGCTACAGTGCGTTTGCGGGTTATGACACTCAAATTGTGTTCGATGCCCAATATCAAAACACCTGTAGCAACAGAGAAATTATTACTGAGCTTTTATCGGTTCATTTTACAGATTTCGGGCAGACAGCAGACACTTACATTGAAAAAGTCTGTGCATCTTTACGCTCAACAATCGCCCAATCTCTTATTTCTCGCATGATTGTTGCCACCTCAGACCGACCGCAGCAGTTGATGGTACAGGGTTACGGGGCTGAATGGATGTCAGCACACCAACTGTGTTATGAGGTACAAGCAAGCGTTTGTCGGGCGCGGCAAAAATATAAATCAGGAAAACAATCCAACACAAGGTTTTTAGCTAATTCTATCGACGCTAAGGCACGTCAGCGTTTAGCTGAATTGCGGATGGGATTTAAATAGTGCTGAATTTTGAGTAGTGAAGTGCCCAGTAGAACGTTTCCAGGCAGCGTTGAAAACTTTGGAGAGCAGTTTCCTCATGATCGCTATCGAGGAAGTGTGAACCGCAAAGACTTGCAAATATTAGTGTTTCGCGTCTCCAAAAAAAAATCCAAAAAATTTTCCAAAAGTACTTGCCATATCCTACTTTTAGCCTTACTATAAGAAATCGGAGCGTTCCTCAGTAGCTCAGTGGTAGAGCGATCGACTGTTAATCGATTGGTCGCTGGTTCGAATCCGGCCTGGGGAGTTAAACAAAGAATAAAATAAAGTGGTGAAAAATTTGCAGTCTGAAACCCAGGACTAGCAAATGAAACCAGTGAACAGTACCAGCCGCAGTGACTCACTGATGACTGATAACTGATAACTGATAACTGATAACTGTTAATCAGCCCAGTGCTTAGCGCGTTCTACTGCCTTTTGCCAAGTAGCGAATTCCAAAGCGCGATTTCTTCCTACACCAGGCTCAAACACGCGGTCAATCTGTCGTTGGCGCACTAGTGCCGCATAGCTATCCCAAAATCCTGCCGCAAGCCCTGCGGCAAATGCGATACCTTGCACAGTCATCTCGCGCATCACAGGACGTTCAACTGGAATTCCCAACACATCTGCTTGGAACTGCATGAGGAAGTTATTCTCGCAAGCACCACCGTCCACGCTAAGCCGTTCAATGGAAATACTGTTGGATGCATTAATTGCCTGCACGACTTCTTGAACCTGGTAAGCTACTGCCTCCAGTACGGCACGTACCAAATGCTCGCGTTGTACCATTGCGGTAATGCCGAAAAAGGCTCCCCTAGCAGTCATATCCCAATGAGGTGCGCCCAGTCCACTAAATGCAGGCACAAAGTAAACCCCACCATTATCTGCAACTCGATTTGCGATCGCCTCAGTTTCGGCAGCAGTTGCAATGAGCTTGATGCCATCACGTAACCACTGGATGCACGCTCCACTAGTAAATATGCTGCCTTCTAATGCATATCCCACATCCAAAGTACCATCGCTATTTGCTTGAGTCCATGCCAGGGTACTTAGGAGTTGATGCTGGGAACGCACGATTTCAGAGCCAGTGTGAGCGACCAAAAAGCTTCCGGTACCGTAGGTGCATTTCATTAAACCTGGCTCATTGCAGCCATGTCCAAACAAAGCAGCCTGTTGGTCTCCTAAAATGGCAGTGATGGGAATCTCAACGCCCAATAAGCTGGCATCAGTCACTCCAAATGTTCCCAAGCTAGGCTGAATATGCGGCAAGATATGAGCAGGAATCTTAAACAGATTTAACAGTGTCTCATCCCACTCACAGGTTGCCAGATTCATTAGCATTGTACGGCTGGCGTTGCTGTGGTCGGTAGCATGAACTTTCCCACCCGTTAGGTTCCACAGCACCCAGGTATCAATTGTCCCAGCTAAGACGTTTTTGAGGTCAACGCCTGCAAAATGCTCTAAGAGCCATGACAGCTTTGTGGCTGAAAAGTAGGCATCGATGATCAGCCCAGTGCGATCGTAAATCTCCTGAGCATATCCTGGTTGCAACTGATGGCAAAGGGGAGCAGTGCGGCGATCTTGCCATACAATCGCCCGATGGAGGGGTTGCCCAGTGGTTTTATCCCAAATCAAGCAAGTTTCGCGCTGCACCGTTAGCCCGATCGCAACAATTTCACCTGGGGTAATTTGGGCATTTTGAATTGCAGTTTGCATAACCCAGCAAGTAGCCTGCCAGATTTCCACAGCATCATGCTCCACCCATCCAGGCTGAGGATAGTACTGCCTCAGTTCTTTATATGCCTGAGCAACAATCTTGCCGTCTGCGTTAAATACAAAGGCACGGTTGCCTGTTGTACCCAAATCCAATGCTAGGATATAGCCCGATTCTTGCATAGAAATTGAGAGAATATTTTTGTGATAATAGCTTAAACGAACGACCAATGACAAAGCCCCAAGGTGTAAGGCACAAGGGGCTTTTGTATCAGTTATTGAAGGGCGATCGCGCGGAGCGCAGTGGGAAGACAGCCCAATCGCCCAAGGGGCGGCTCCTCTGGAGCATCGCTTACTTGAGTTTTTACCCAAGCTTTGTTTTATCGCCTAGGTGAAGCTGTCGGTGTCGGTGATGCACCTGTGCCTGTTCCTGTGCCAGTTCCTGTGCCTGTGCCTGTGCCAGTTCCAGAACCAGATGTGCCTGTGCCTGTTCCTGTGCCAGAGCCAGAACCTGTGCCTGTGCCTGGGGATGTAGACGAGCCAGAGCCAGAACCTGTGCCTGTGCCTGGGGATGTAGACGAGCCAGAGCCAGAACCTGTGCCTGTGCCTGGGGATGTAGACGAGCCAGAGCCAGAACCTGTGCCTGTGCCTGGGGATGTAGACGAGCCAGAGCCAGAACCTGTGCCTGTGCCTGTGCCTGTGCCAGAACCAGAGCTGCCTGCGCCAGTAGCAGGTTTATTAGTAGGTTTCTTTTTACTTGTGGTTGGTTTTTTGGGTGTCCCTGTAGTGCCAGATGGGGATGGGGACGCCGTCGTAGTGGGTTTAGTCGTTTGTGCTTGGACTAGTGATGGAACGCTAGCAACAGGTATGGCAAGTGCCATGCCAAAAATGAGGGAGACTGATATTGATTTAACAAGCTTACTCATATTAACTGGTCACTCCTCTTCAAGGTTCGAGTAAAAACTTCTCCCTGATTTTATACCTGATGTCGTCATAATAAACTAGTATTACGAGACCTTTTCAAGGTAGTCTAATGAATACTTCCCCAGTAATAGCTATTAGTATTTTCACCTTTTTGTTTGATTTTTTACTAGCAGTAAGCCGAGAGCTAAAAGACTTATTCCTACAGCGTTACCTGGTTCTGGAACCGAACGGGTGAAACTGACATTATCAATAGATAAAGAGCCAATTTCGCCTCTACCCAAAGTCTGAAAACTTCCTATTAATGAATCACCAGCGTCAGCAACGACACCAAAAAAACCATTTTTTGGTATGACACCAGAGGAACCAAAAACACCCCTAACGCTAAACAATTTATCAGCGTAATCTGCAATCACTAAATTCCCAAAGTCAAAACCAAATCCCTCTACAGTAGTAGGGAAGGCGAACTCTTCGACACTCCCAGGGAAAGCTAAACCTACACGCAAAGCACCTTGAGACACCTCTGCACCACCTAAGAATCCAGAGTCTACAAATTTAAGCCCACTAGGGGACTTCCAAAAAAATAATTCCCCAAAAACGATTAAAGAAAAGGCATTAATTGTATAAGAATAATAATCATCGTCTGTGGGAGGAGAAGCCAGCCCTTGGGGCTTGTTCTCCTTTTGGCAAACTTAAGGAGAGCGGCTTTCATCGTTTGGTCAAGATTTGGGTTGATGGCGGGTATCGTGGCAAGGGCTTCATTCATTGGGTCATTGATGTTTATCGTTGGATTTTGAGCGTAGTCACCCGTCATGAGGAACAAAAGGGGTTTGTAGTACTAACAAAACGTTGGCGCGCTTGTGAGAACTTTTGGTTGGTTTAATTGGTGTCGTAGACTCAGCAAGGATTACGAGGTATTACCTGAAACCACAGAAGCATTTATTTATGTTGCGTTCGCGAAGCGTGTCCCGAAAGGACTTAGATTCGTTTGATGCTAAAGCAACTTGCGTGATCAAAATTACGTTTTCACAACTTTTCAGACATCCTCTAAGGTTTGAATTTGGATTCCAACTAAAGTTGGAGGCAATCTTCCATTGTGAGATGGACTGATTCATCAATCATTCTATTGTGCAAAAGTTTCAACTCTTAGTGGACGACAAGTTAGAGACAATTGCATATATTGAATTCATGCAAACATTGATACCAATGCCCGTTGCTAGATCTAAGTTTGCTTTATACAAAGAAAGTAGAAAGAGGATTGTATGGCGATCGCGCTTTGCGCGGCTCCCTTTGGGAGCATCGCTTGCGATGAGCATTCTTTTCAAAGGAGGTATCACTGAGCTATGACTGTGACCACAGACAGACATACAGAGAAGGAGAATTTCATGGTTCAATATGACTATACGGATATAGCCATTTTGACCCATCCCCAAAACATTGGCAGTGTCAGTTTGGGTTCGCCTGACCCCAAACCCTTGAGTTATGGAAATAAAACCGCCCCTACCGCCATTTACCCTTGAAACTGCTCTCATCAAAGTTCAAGCAAAAGGAGACTCTAATGCCTTACGTTACTGTCGGTAAAGAAAACTCTGGAAGCATCGATATCTACTACGAAGATATGGGAGCAGGACAACCAATTGTGCTAATCCACGGGTTTCCTCTGAACGGTCACTCTTGGGAGAAGCAGGTGGCGGTTTTGCTGGAAGCGGGTTACCGAGTCATCACCTACGATCGCCGGGGCTTCGGCGATTCCAGCCAGCCGTCGTTTGGCTATGACTACGACACCTTCGCGGAGGATCTTAACAAGCTAATGACAGAACTTGACCTACGTGATGCCGTGCTGGTGGGCTTCTCGATGGGGACAGGTGAAGTGACTCGCTATCTCGGCAAGTACGGCTCGGGGCGCGTCAGTAAAGCAGTGCTAATGGCTCCGGTGCCACCCTTCCTGCTGAAGACAGACGATAATCCCGAAGGAGTCGATCGCAGTGTCTTCGACGGGATTATGAAGAGTATCGTAGATGATCGTCCAGCATATCTGTCCACATTTTTCAAAGATTTCTACAACGTTGATGTGCTTCTCGGCACTCGCATCAGCAACGATGCCATCCAGATGAGCTGGAATGTCGCGGCAGGAGCCTCCGCTAAGGGGACTCTGGACTGTGTGCCGTCGTGGCTGACCGACTTCCGCGATGACCTGCCGCACATCGACGTGCCAACCCTGATCATCCAAGGGGATGCCGATCGAATCCTCCCGCATCATTCCACCGGAGCTAGGTTGCCGAAGCTGATCAAGGACAGTCGGCTGGTAGTGATACCTGGCGGTTCGCACGCAATCAACTGGACACATGCAGATCAGGTCAATCCTGTGCTGCTGGATTTTCTTAAAGGAAATTAATCAGCATTCCAACGTTCGCCCAAATCAATGTTATCTGTTGCGATGCCGTAGGCACGCTGAGTCCTCCGAACACGCGCAAGGGACGTGAACGAACGGTGATCTAGACTACCCTAATCGAATGCTGTGCAAAACTTTGGAGCTGAAGATGAAACTCATTTCTGTCAATGTAGGACTTCCGCGTGAAGTGACCTGGAAAGGGAAAACAGTTACAACTGGAATTTTCAAAGAGCCAGCCAGCGAAGGGGTTATGGTGCGATCGCTCAATTTAGACGGTGATCGGCAAGCTGATCTCACCGTTCATGGAGGATTAGACAAAGCGGTCTATGTCTATCCGTTCGAGCATTACGATTACTGGCGAGGTGAATTGCCTGACACAGAGCTAACACCAGGTATCTTTGGCGAAAATTTCACGAGCACTGGGCTGAGAGAAGAGGAAGTGAACATTGGCGATCGCTTTCGTATCGGCAATGTAACGTTGATGGTGACACAACCGCGCCTACCCTGCTACAAACTTGGGATTCGGTTTGGACGACCTGATATCGTTAAACAATTTCTTGCGAGTCGTCGAACCGGATTTTACTTCCGCGTTTTGCAAGAGGGCGAAGTCGGAGCCGGAGACACTCTAGAGTTGCTGAGCCGGGATGATAATAATATCACTGTTGCCGATATCACTCAACTTTATGTTCGTGAGGAAGACAATCCAGATTTACGTCAGCGCGCGGCTCAACTTGAAGCTTTACCCAAAAGTTGGCGCGACTATTTCCAGCAGTAGCATATTTCCATCTAAATTGACCGCACGATAGAGATTACAACACAACTGTGCATCATCACTAACACTAATTTACGAATAAATAACTTGTTTACTTAGAGACGACAATGACAATCAACCAAAACGGACTTTTCGTTGAACCAAATCAAGGTCATTGCTACTGGTTTGGTCAAGACCTCTATACTTTCAAGGCAGTTGGTGAAGATACAGGTGAAGCTTATGCGCTTTGTGAGATCGTTGTTGCACCTCAAGGGGGTACTCCTGGGCATCGACACAGTAGGGAAAATGAATCGTTCTATGTGCAAGACGGAGAGATTGAATTCCAGCTTGACGATCGCACTCTTGTTGCAACGGCTGGAACCTTCCTCCATTCGCCCAAAGGTCAGCTTCATCGATTTACCAATACGACCTCTGTACCTGCCAAACTGTTGGTTTGGGTGACACCCGCTGGATTTGAGAAATTTATTGCCGAAGTGGGAAAGGCGGTGAATGGTCAAATTACATCTGCCCCACCATTCAGTTCTGAAGGCTTAGATAAAATCCTCACCACTTCACCTAAGTACGGCATCGAGATTATTCCTCCGCCTCCTGAGCAATGAAAACACGAGGACTCTCCGTAAAGCTACCAGGACTTACGCAAAGCAACGAGTTTTAGTTATCGGTAATCACTGACGATCAATTTCACCCCACAATTCCAGCTTCACCTATAACCTTACAAGGACTAAAGTCGTGACTACATTTCGCACAGTTTCGATTGATGGTTTAGATATCTTTTATCGAGAAGCTGGAGAGCGCAATAATCCAACGATTCTGCTGTTGCACGGCTTCCCGACCTCATCTCATATGTTCCGCAATCTGATGCCTGCGCTTGCCGATCGCTTCCATCTGGTTGCACTCGATTATCCTGGCTACGGCAACAGTTCGATGCCAACCGTGAATGAGTTTGACTACACGTTTGATCACCTGGCAGAGATCGTGGAGAAATTTATTACCGCGATCGGTCTCAAGCGATATAGCCTTTACGTGATGGATTATGGTGCTCCCATTGGCTATCGAATTGCAGCTAAATATCCAGAACGAGTGGAAGCGCTCATTGTCCAAAACGGGAATGCCTACGAGGAAGGTCTCGGCGAATTTTGGAACCCGATCAAGGCGTACTGGCAAGACCGTTCTCCTGAGAATGCTGACAAGCTCAAATACCTTGTCACCCTCGAAGCAACGAAGTGGCAATATACCAACGGCGTTCGCAATCTTGAAGCGATCAGCCCGGATACCTGGAACATGGATCAACTCTTCCTCGATCGCCCCGGAAACGATGAAATTCAACTGGCGCTGCTTTATAGCTATGGCACGAATCCACCATTATACCCGCAATGGCAGGAGTATTTCCGCAAATATCAGCCACTGACCCTGATTGTTTGGGGTCAGAACGACTATATCTTCCCTGCTGAAGGCGCTTATCCCTACAAGCGCGACCTGAATGACGTTGAGTTCCATTTACTCGATACCGGACATTTTGCTCTGGAAGAGGAAGGAGATGCGATCGCAAACTACATACGTCAATTTCTCACGTCACGGCTGCAACCCATCCCTGCCTAATCAGTGCAAGGCTTAGCCACTGGCTTGGCAACAATTGGACGCACTAAGTACACATCTTCATAAAAGAGGTTCGGAATTCGCTTGAGGAATAGCTCACTTCTGGGAGTTGTCAAATTTTGATTTCCGACCCCCATTAATGAAAAGTTGTACTAAAGAGAGCACGATCGTGCCGCAGTTGCTTTATCTTCCTGGTGTCCATTTCAACCATGCTGATGGCGCTGGCGATGGGCGTATCTCTTTCAGAGACGCTACGCGTTCGCGTAGCGTGTCCGCAGGACTCAGCCCCGCCGGGTACGGCGATTGCGCGGAGCGCAGTGCCGTTCGCGGAGCGTCTCCGCCAGGAGAAGGCAATCGCTTCATACTTGCATTCAGCAACGCTGTTTGATTTGGTCAAAGTCTAAATAGCAAATTGTTAAAAAGGAACGACACCATGACAACTCAAAATGTAACCATTCCAGCCTTGTCCGGGGGTAGTTTTAGCGCCTATCTAGCAGCACCCAGTACTCAGCCTCGTGCAGGAATTGTGTTGATTCAAGAAGTTCTTGGGGTCAATAATAATATGCGACAGACTGCCGATGATTATGCTAAGGCAGGCTATTTGGTGCTCGTGCCAGATTTATATTGGCGACTGGAACCCGGTGTGGAACTTGATCCTGAGGATGAGAACCAGTGGGCTAAAGCCTTTGAGCTACTCGGAGCGTTTGATGTGGATAGCGGCATAGAAGACCTGAAGGCAACCTTGCCTGTGCTGCGGCAGTATCCCAGCAGCACAGGCAAGGTGGGCAGTGTGGGCTTTTGTTTGGGCGGCAAACTGGCATATTTCATGGCAACACGTACTGATGCGGATGCCAACGTCAGTTACTACGGTGTTGACATTGATAAGAATTTAGCAGAGGCGACAAAGATTCAGAAACCGCTGATATTGCATATGAGTGAAAATGACGAGTATGTGTCACCAAGCGCTCAAGCGACCATTCAGCAAGGACTGAAAGACAACCCCCTGGTAACAATCTATCGCTATGAAGGAGTGAGTCACGGGTTTAGTCGCGTGGGTAGTTCCGCTTATCGCAAAGAAGCCGCAGAATTAGCGGGCGATCGCACGTTGGCGTTTTTAAAACAGCATTTAGGGTAGTAGGTGATCGTCATTCCACGATCGTTGCACACTAAGCAACTCTGTTGTATATAGCCAACGCAGTTCTGTCCACAGACGACGTTGTAGAAGCAATGGCGTAACGTAAAACGCAAAGGAGATGTCCATGGACACCCAATACTACGATGACATTATTATCGGCGGCGGCAAAGCGGGTAAAACACTGGCACCTGCACTAGTCGCGGACGGACGCAAAACCGCTCTGGTGGAACGTAGCTTAAACATGATTGGTGGCTCGTGCCCTAATATTGCCTGCATTCCCAGCAAAACGATGGTGGCAAGTGCAGAGGTGGCAAATACTGTGCGAAACAGTGCTGCCTATGGCATCAAGACGACACCGCCAACGGTTGATATGGCGGCAGTAATTCAGCGCAAACGATCGGTCGTGCAGTCCCTGCAACCAATAAATCTTAACAACTTGCACACCGCTTTGGGGGACGATCTGATCATTGGCACCGCTCGCTTTGTGGCACCTAAAACGATTGAAGTGGCAACAGATGAGGGTACTACTCGGTTACTCACCGCAGAACGATTGTTTATCAATACAGGCACGCGACCGTTGATTCCATCGGTGCCTGGACTCAAAGAAGCTGGGTTTTTGACCAGTGAGTCGATCATGGAGCTAGAACAGTTGCCTGAGCACCTGATCGTTCTCGGTAGCGGCTACATTGGGTTAGAGTTTGCCCAAATGTTCCGGCACTTTGGCTCTCGCGTGACTGTCATTGGGCAAAGTGAGCAAATCCTGTCACAGCAAGACCCAGATATTGCGAACGCGGTTCAAACGCTACTCGAACGAGACGGCATTGACTTCTTGCTGAAGGCGAAGGTGTTAAAGGTCGAACGCTCTGGTCATGCTACCGTACTTCAGCTCCAAGTCGCCAATCGTGAGATGAGCCTCGAGGGTTCGCATTTGCTAGTAGCCGTCGGTCGTGCGCCAACCACCGATACCTTAAATCTAGCTGCTGCTGGTGTAGCAACCGATGCACGCGGATTTATTCCAGTCAACGATCGCCTGGAGACAAACGTACCGAATATCTGGGCGTTAGGTGATATCAATGGAGGACCGCAATATACCCATGTAGCGTTGGACGATTATCGGATTGTCAAAGCGAATCTGATTGATGGCGGCAACCGCAGCACGCGCGATCGCTTGGTGCCATCCTGTCTTTTCATCGACCCAGAACTGGCTCATGTGGGTCTGACCGAAACCGAAGCACAGCAACAAGGGTATGCCATCCGAGTGGCGAAGCTGGATGCAAGAGACATTATGCGAGCGGTAACAGAGGGTCAAACCGATCGACTGATGAAGGCGATCGTCGATACCGAAACGGGTCGGATTCTCGGTTGTTCACTCTTGTGTCATGAAGCAGGTGAAGTGATTTCGACAGTGCAAATGGTGATGCAAGCGAGGATGCCCTACACCGTTCTGCGCGATGGAGTTTTGACTCATCCCACGATGACTGAAGGGTTAAATATGCTGTTTTCAAAGTTGTAAGGAGGACGCAAGTGTAGACACCTCACAATTCTTTACACCCAAATTGAGATCTTAGGCTAATGACAGCCATCGAAATTAACCCCAACGAATTATCCGGCAAGAGAGTGCTGGTTACAGGCGGAACCAAAGGCATGGGCGAAGCCGATTCTCCAAAGGAGAGGCTACGCCAACCTCAAACGTCTGAGGCAAGTCGGTGCAACGCTCATCACAACCGCCCGCCCCGAAGAAGTGGCTGAACTGGTTGCTTTCCTGGTATCCGATCGCGCTTCTTATATCAACGGTACTGAATTCGTGATTGACGGCGGAACCATTCCTACCGTGTAAGATATTGCATGTCGAGCGTAAGTTCTCACATTTTCGCAATCCGTTGCGGATAACTCTTTCACCCCTCAACAACCACAGGACTCATCCAAAATGAAAAAACTAGAAGGAAAAGTCGCTCTTGTCACCGGCGGTACCAGCGGCATCGGTCTTGCCACTGCCAAGCGCTTTGTCGCCGAAGGAGCGTATGTCTTCATCACGGGTCGTCGCCAAACTGAACTTGATGCCGCCGTGAAAGAGATCGGTAAAAACGTCACGGGTGTTCAGAGCGATGCCTCCAAACTGGCAGACCTTGATCGCCTGTTCGCCAGCATTGGCGAAGAGCAAGGACACCTCGATGTAATCTTCGCTAATGCTGGCGGTGGAGAACTCGCCCCACTCGGCGAGATCACCGAAGAACACTTTGACAAAACGTTCAACACTAACGTTAAAGGTCTGCTGTTCACCGTGCAGAAGGCACTGCCTCTGTTGCCAGAAGGCGCTTCTATCATCCTGAACGCCTCGATTACTTCCATCAAGGGCACTCCAGCTTTCAGTGTTTACAGCGCTACCAAAGCCGCCGTGCGATCGTTTGCCCGTAATTGGACACTCGACCTCAAAGAGCGCAAGATCCGGGTTAACGCCATTAGTCCTGGCGTAGTTCCTACTCCTGGCTACAATCTCATGGGACTGAATGATCAGCAGGTGCAGGAATTCGTGGACAGCCAAGCCAGCACCGTCCCACTGGGAAGAGTAGGTACGCCCGATGAGATTGCCAAAGCCGTTGTCTTTCTCGCTTCAGATGACAGCAGCTTTGTGAACGGCATCGAGCTGTTTGTCGATGGCGGTATGGCACAGATTTGAAGCGCCCTCCCAAGCGGTCGGTAATGTTCCAAGCGGGCTGTGGATCGTTCACTTTCCGCTCAACTCAAAGCACTCAAGGAGGGAGGAATAAACCAGAGGAAATCGCCCCTTTAAGTTGGAGCTAGCTCATAGAAACGCTTGAAATGCTAGTTTTACACCACCACACTATGAACAACCCCGAAAATCCTCGACTACCCCTGCCGCCTTTCGATAATCAATCCGCCATCCAAAAAGTCCAAATTGCAGAAGATGCTTGGAACACACGTAACCTTGAGATAGTATCATTCGCTACATTTCGCATAGCGTTTGGCGCAACCGCTCAGAATTTCTATCCGGTCGTGAGGCGATCGTACAGTTCTTGACACGTAAGTGGCTTAAAGAATTGGACTACCGTCTTATCAAAGAGCTTTGGGCTTTTCGGGACAACCGAATTGCTGTCCGGTTTGCTTACGAATGGCATGATGATTCCGGCAACTGGTTCCGTTCCTACGGCAATGAAAATTGGGAGTTCGACGAACACGGATTCATGCGGTGGCGTATTGCCAGCATCAATGACCTGCCAATTCAGGAGAGCGATCGCCGGAGGCGGGGCTGAGTCCAGAGGACACGCTACGCGTTCGCGTAGCGTCTCTGAAAGAGATACGCCCATCGCTCTCTACCACTGGATACTGGGTCGTCGTCCTGATGATCATCCCGGATTGTCCGACCTCAATCTTTGAGAAGCCGGAGCAACGCCAATATTTCTAACAAACCGCGCTTATTTGGTGAACCAGCACTACAGGCGGGCCTCCCGTCGTAGGCGACTGGTGAACCCGAAGGGCGCACTCCACGATTTATCGTGAAGCGTAGAACAGTTAATCGTAAAAGGGTTGCGCGTTTTGTGCAGGTTTTCCCCCAGACATCGAATGTCGAAAATCCGAACAGGTACGTTCTCATATTTTCGCAACCCGTTGTAGATCAATCTTTCACCCCTCAACAACCACAGGACTTGGCAAGGTCAAGAGTTTTTAGAGGTAGATCATTTTCGTGATACTGATCCTTTGGAATGGAATAGACTACAACGCTTTGCGGGTATTCACGACCTTTACCAACGTCTTTGTCAATTGCGACGCAACTGGGAAAACAACACTCGCGGACTAAGAGGACAGCATATCAACGCTCATGTAGTTGACAATTTGAACAAAGTGATTGCCTATCATCGTTGGGATCAAGGTGGTCCTGGTGATGATGTCATTATCATTTTGAATTTTTCCAACCGCTCTTGGGATTCTTACCGAGTTGGATTACCCCATTTGGGTACATGGTGGTGTCGCTTCTCAAGCGATTGGAGTGGCTACAGTAGCGATTTCAGTAACTTTGGCGGACACGCAGTTAGTGCTGAGTATTCACCCAAAGATGGCATGGCATACAGTGCAGGTTTTGGAGTTGCTCCTTACAGTGCTGTGATTTATCTAGAAACGCCGTAATACCCCTTCCAAGGGCGCAGTAGGGAGGGGATTGCTCTGGCGGACAATGACGAAAGCATCTCCGCCCCAATGTTGACCACCGCTCAACGAGGAAGTGAGGTGCTTGAGGAATTGTCTCTCTCCGGGTTGGGCAACGAGTCAATCCAGACATTTTCTGCGTAAATGCTGGTATATTTCAACTAATCACAGGTAAGCCAGAGAGCGCCATTGCTATCTCTTCGGCTCTGTACTCAGTATCGCGTAACAATCCAGCCTCATAATCCATGTATGCCTGCATATCAAAGTGACCGTGACCACACAGGTTAAACAGGATGGTTTTGCTCACTCCTTCCTCCTTGCAGCGCAGTGCCTCATCAATTGCTCCCTTGACTGCATGGTTGGCTTCCGGAGCAGGTAAAATGCCTTCAGCACGCGCAAAGGTCAGACCAGCCGCAAAACAGTCAAGTTGTGTGTAAGCTCTTGTTTCAATCAGACCTAATTCGACAACATGACTCAGCAGAGGAGCCATGCCATGATACCGTAACCCGCCTGCATGGAAGCCTTGGGGGACAAAGGAACTGCCCAAGGTATGCATCTTGACAAGAGGCGTCAGATGTGCAGTATCGCCAAAGTCATATGTATATTTGCCTTTAGTTAATGTTGGGCAAGCAGCTGGTTCAACTGCCACAAATTTGATATCACTTTGCTCACCGCGCAACTTTGCACCCATGAAGGGAAAGGCAATACCAGCAAAGTTACTACCGCCACCTGTACAGCCGACAATAATATCTGGATAGTCACCTGCTTGTTCCAGTTGTGTCTGTGCTTCTTGACCAATGACAGTTTGATGATGCAGCACATGATTCAACACACTACCTAAAGCATATTTCGTCTGATCATCTTGAACTGCGACTTCCACCGCTTCACTAATGGCGATGCCTAAACTGCCAGTGCTATCAGGGTTTTCTTGGAGAATTTTCCGCCCTGCTTCAGTTTCATCACTGGGGCTTGCAATTACCCGCGCACCAAAAGATTCCATAAAAGCGCGACGGTATGGCTTTTGCCGATAGCTGACTTTCACCATGTAAACCACGACTTCTAAGCCAAAAAAAGCACCAGCAACCGCCAGCGAGGAACCCCATTGCCCCGCACCTGTTTCAGTAGTCAGGCGCTTTACACCTGCTTGCTTGTTGTAGTATGCTTGTGGGATAGCTGTATTAGGTTTGTGACTACCCGCAGGACTGACACCCTCGTACTTGTAGTAAATCTTGGCAGGTGTATCAAGGGCTTTTTCCAAGCGTCGTGCGCGATACAGTGGAGTTGGTCGCCACTGACGGTAAATTGATTGCACTTCGTCAGGAATTTCAATCCAGCGTTCAGTGCCTACTTCTTGGGAAATCAGCTGCTGTGGAAAAAGGGGTTCTAAGTCTTTTGCTGTTATCGGCTGATGCGTAGCAGGGTGTAGCGCTGGTGGCATCGGCTTGGGCAAATCAGCTTGGATGTTGTACCAAGCTGTGGGCATCTGGTTTTCGCTAAGGGTGTATTTGATAGTGTCCATAGGTGAAAAGGTGTTGCTATAGATTGTTCTATTTATCTCATTAAGAAAGCGGCAAGCCAACTGTTTACATTGCTTGCCTTGGTCTTGCTAGAAGAAATGCTGTGGAAAATTCATTCTTCATTTTCAAAAATTGTTTGGCATTAAACCATGATTTTTTTTTAGATTATTTTTAGATTGTTTGTTTGAATTATTGCCATTTTCAATTGGGTGCAATACCAGTCGTTTGTAGGGGCACAGCATGCTGGATACGTGTCAACTGAACGTTCAAACCTTTATTCCACGTTGGTTGATTTAACCCCACCCCTTAATCCCCTCCCCTTACCAAGGCTATGCATTACCCGGATCTTTCTTAACAATCCCAGAACTGTTATAGGGATTTGGTTTTATGAATAGACAAAAAGGGTGAACTTGACCTGACGGACAGTTTTTGTATAAGAGAAGGATTACAGTA